>UMBI01033413.1_pt1 | contig 40086 bp, 22 predicted proteins | sample 1963911 | NCBI WGS metagenome assembly UMBI01 (sample SAMEA4835936, study PRJEB28245) | human gut metagenome | biome: gut microbiome; material: fecal sample | place: Denmark | collected 2008
TACTCCAGATATCATTTCAATCTATTATTCATCAACTTTTATAGTATAGCATTAATTAACGTACAGGCGTACATTAATATTATATTAAACGAGTCATCCGGAATTTACGGATTGTCATTGTGACACTTTGTATATTAAAGTCCTTGAGAATCGAATTTTCCGGGAGATTATACACCTAGTTCTATAAAACGAGAAAAAATATTCGCAAGTAGTTATTTCATAACAAAATAACGAAATATACCATTTTATTCTAGCGAAAATAATTCATCCTTATTCATACTCTTAAGGCTAAAACCTGTAATTCACCTGTATGTAAAGGCAATTTCTATCGTATGCGATGGGGATTACTACCGTATGTATCACCTAATACATACGGTTACGTCGGCTAAAACATACGGTTGCGTCGGCTAACGCATATATTCGCGTGGGCAAACACCACCTTTCTCACCGGAAAAGCGACCTTTTACCTATAAATAAGAGACAAAAAGGCCCTTTTCACCTATTTCTTCTCTCTGGTTAGACTTCTCCAAAGAAGAGGTATGTCAAACAAACAGCCTTGTTTCGCGCAAACTGTCATGATTATCGCCGCTTCGCTTACCATCCATCCGCGAGGGCTATAACAGAATAATCGACATAGAAAAGCCCCGCAGGATAACTGAACCGCATCCCAAAGCCACTGAGAAGACCTTGTTGGTTCCGGTATAAAAAGGCTTTCCAAGTGATTAGTTATTCACTTCCCAAGCCGTCAGTTAGCGGCTAGGTATAGCCGCTAGTTATTCACTCGACAAGCCGTCAGTTATTCACTTCAACAGCCAATGAGAGGGCCCGTTTCTTGGTTATCAGGACCTGTACAGGCACATGTTTCCCGTATTTTCAAATAAGCTATGGCTTACATTTGACGCGGAAAGCCTCATTAACCCACCTTTAGCTTTAAGGCTGTATCCTTTATGCGTTCACTATATCTCGTCTTCACTCAAACTACACAAGATATTTCCGAAAAAAAGACGTACGTGTTTTTTTAAAGCCTAAATGAATGCCCCATATAATAAAAATCGTATCTTTATCGCCAAAGATGGAAAAGAGCCATCTATATCCTATTAATCACTAAAACCTATAACACTATGGGAAAATTTATCAACCCCTTCACCGATTTCGGCTTCAAGCACATATTCGGCAGGGAAATGGACAAGGACATTTTAATCGAGTTCCTGAACGACCTCCTCGAAGGGGAGCATACGATCATGGACCTGAGGATCATGAACAATGAGCGATTGCCCGAGACAGAGCAAGGAAGGAAGGTCATCTTCGATATCCATTGCGAGACCGACAAGGGCGAACGGATCATAATCGAGATGCAGAACAGGGAACAGCCCCACTTCAAGGACAGGGCCTTATACTACCTCTCGCACTCGGTGGTGGAACAGGGGATAAAGGGAACATGGGACTATGAGCTGGCGGCCGTTTACGGAGTATTCTTCTTGAACTTCACACTCGACGAAGAGAACGGGTCAGACAAAAACGGGAAGGAGGGAAAATTCCGAAGGGACATCATATTGGCGGATCGGGAGAACGGACAGGTATTCAACCCCAAGTTCCGCCAGATCTATATTGAGCTTCCTCGATTCAACAAAGAGGAGGAAGAATGCGAGACAGATTTTGAACGTTGGATTTATGTACTAAAGCATATGGATACATTAGACAGAATGCCTTTCAAGGCACGCAAGGCCATATTCGAGCGGTTGGAACGCATCGGATCCATGGCGAACCTCACCCCCAAACAACGAGCGCAGTACGAGGCGGAGTGGAAGATGTATAATGATTATTATAACACCTTGGACTTCGCCGTTGAGAAAGGCATGAAAAAAGGGATGGAAGAAGGCATGGAAAAAGGATTGCAAAAAGGATTACAAGAAGGATTGCAAGAAGGACTGCAAAAAGGGAAAGAATCTACGGCACGTAATATGAAAGCCGAGGGAATAACCCCTCTTATCATCCAAAAATGCACCGGCCTTTCCCTTGAGGAAATAGAGCGACTATAAAACAAAATCCCTTCAGCCTCCATCCGTTTTTAACGTATAGTTATCAAAGGAAGAGACTGAAGGGATTTTTTATATTTATAAACGACCTAAAAGCTACTCCTCACGCTGCTTTTTCCATTCCTCCGCACACTCTTCCAAGGCCTTATACCAAGCCTGGCCGAACTTACGGATCAAGGGCTCCTTGAGGAACTTATAAACCGGCAATTGCTCTTTCTTTCCTAAGATCTCCGCTGCCTTACAAACGCTCCAGCGATGATAGTTCACGGCCTTGAAATCCCGATACTGAGTGACACGTATCGGGTAAAGATGGCAAGAAACAGGCTTATAGAAATCCGTCTTACCTTCCCGGTATGCTTTCTCGATAGCGCATTTACAAGTACCATCGGCGTCGTAACAGGTAAAGACACAATCTTTGCCGTTCACGATAGAGGTAACCGTATCGCCTTCCTCATCGATATAAGCTACGCCTTGCTTATGAATGACCTCTTGAGCTTTCGGGGATAAATCATCCCAGATAATGGGCAATACTTTCTGGAGCTTTGCCAACTCCGAATCCTCTAATGGAGCGCCGGAATCTCCTTCCACGCAGCATTCCCCCTTACATTTGGAAAGATCACATAAAAAATAACGCTCAATAACGTCAAGACTTACTAAAGTGTCATCTATCTGGATCATAAGATGCGCCTAGCTCTTATTTAATCAATGACTTGCCAGTCATCTCCTTCGGCTGTTTCAAGCCCAAGATATGAAGGATTGAAGGAGCCACATCGGCCAAGATACCATCCTCTACTTTAGCGTCCTTGTTGGCTGTCACATAAACGAATGGAACAGGGTTCAAGGAGTGAGCCGTATTCGGAGTGCCATCCTCGTTCAAGGCGTGATCCGCATTACCATGGTCAGCGATGATGATTACCTCATAGTCGTTGGCTTTAGCGGCCTCAACCGTATCGTGCAAGCAAGCGTCGATCGTTACGACCGCTTTCTCGATCGCTTTGTAGATACCCGTATGGCCTACCATATCACCGTTGGCGTAGTTCACTACGATGAAATCGAATTTCTTCGTATTGATAGCGTTCACCAATTTATCTTTCACCTCGAAAGCGCTCATTTCCGGTTTTAAGTCGTAAGTAGCCACTTTAGGAGAAGGGACCAAGATACGCTCCTCGCTATCGAACGGAGTCTCGCGGCCACCGTTGAAGAAGAAAGTCACGTGAGCGTATTTCTCTGTCTCGGCGATATGCAACTGAGTCTTACCTACGTTTGCCAAGAACTCACCCAGCGTATTATTTACGTTCTCTTTGTCGAACAAGATATGAACACCCTTGAAGCTAGCGTCATACGGAGTCATACAGAAATATTGCAAGCCCGGGATCGTATGCATACCGGCCTCCGGCATATCTTGCTGAGTCAATACAACCGTAAGCTCTTTCGCACGGTCGTTACGATAGTTGAAGAAGATCACGACATCGCCTTCCTCGATAACAGCAACCGGCTTTCCGTTCTCAACGTGAACGATCGGCTTGATGAACTCGTCTGTCACACCCTCAGCGTACGACTCTTCCATCGCTTTTACCATGCACTCGGCTTGCTTACCCTTACCTTCGACCAATAAATCGTAAGCCTCTTTCACACGTTCCCAACGTTTGTCGCGGTCCATAGCGTAATAACGTCCGATGATAGAAGCGATCTTACCGCCGGTAGTCTTCAGATGATTCTCCAACGTCTCGATAAAACCTTTACCACTCTTCGGGTCCGTATCACGGCCATCCATGAAGCAATGTACATAAGCCTTGCTGATTCCGTATTCCTTGGCGATATCCGTCAGTTTCATTAAATGCTCCAAAGAGCTATGTACACCACCATCGGAAACCAAGCCCATGAAGTGGATCTGCTTATTATTCTCTTTCGCATAGCCATAAGCACGTTTGATCTCCGGGTTCTCCATGATCGTATTCTCGCGGCAAGCGATGTTGATCTTCACCAAATCTTGGTAAACGATACGGCCAGCACCGATGTTCAAGTGGCCCACCTCAGAGTTACCCATTTGTCCGTCAGGCAAACCAACGTTCTCGCCAGAAGCCTGTAACTGTGAGGCTGGATAAGTTTTCAATAACTCGTCCCAATATGGAGTCGGTGTGTTAAAGATCACGTCATCTTTACCTTTGTCACCAATTCCCCAACCATCACAGATAATTAAAAGTGCTTTTTTGCTCATGATTGCTAATTTATTATATTGATTATGTTTTTAACCTTTACGATCGCGAAGATAATCAATTCCATCGTATTATTGTTTCTCTCAATGTATTACTTTTGTGGCAGGAATGGAAAAGAATATACAAGACAAGGATTTGGGAGTCATAACGCTCCGTACCACTCCCCGGGCCACTCGATACACGCTCAAGATATCAAAAGGAAAAATAACCGCCACGATGCCACCCGGGGGAGACGAGAAACGTATGATCGCTTTTATCATGGAGAACAAGGCCCGGCTGGTAAAAGCGCTCCAGAAGCATCCGGCCCGGCCCCTGCTCGACGAAAGATCGGAGTTACAGGCTACGACATTCCGCTTGCATATCTTCCGCACCGAGCGAAGTAATTTCTACATGAGATTGGAGGATGGGGTACTGCATATCGCTTGTCCGAATGAGACTCGTTTCGAAGAGGAAGAGGTGCAATCCTTACTGAAATCCATGCTGGAGAAGGCGCTCCGCCACGAGGCGAAACGGTTGTTGCCGGAACGTATCACGCTATTGGCTAGGCAACATGGATTTATGTTGACCGGGGTGAAAATCAATAATAGCAAAACGCATTGGGGAAGTTGTACAATGAAGAAGAGCATTAACCTCTCGCAATCATTAATGCTTCTTCCTTGGCATTTGGTGGATTATGTATTATTGCATGAGCTTTGCCATACGATAGAGATGAACCATAGCGAAAGATTCTGGAAACTAATGGATAAGGTGACGAACAATCAAGCGATTCGTTTACGAAGCGAATTGAAAAACTATCACATGTTGTAGAGACGGAGCGTGCTCCGTCTCTACAACTAGGTAATTTGTTAGAAATTGGCTCCTACTTGCAGAATGAAAGTCCGGGGTGCGCCGACATCCATCGGGCGGGCGCTATAGCGCTTGTTTAAGAGGTTGTTCACCAGTCCTTGTACATGGATATTCTTCGTCACTTTCATCCCGACACGCATATCCATGACGAAATATCCTTTATTGTTCTCTGCCCAATAATCATGTAAGTTTCCGAATAGCATCGAGCGCATATAATCCATCAGGTTAGGCTCCGCTTTCGTACGCTCATCAACCATAAAATAATCGACCGCCAATGTCTTGCTTTTCCATGACATATTCGTTCCGATATTAAACTGTTTCCATTCCAGATCAAATACCCCCTTTACGGAATGTTTCTGGCGATATTTTAAATACTTGCTGTCATTCGATTTCGAACGCATCGCCATTAAGTCATCATTCGCTTCCTCCTCTGCGTTCCGTGAATCCACGTCCATATCGATCGGATTCGTATAAACATACCCCAAAGTATATGCCAGACGAGTATCACGGTTAAACTCATACACACCCGAGGTAGACAAGTCTACCCCATAAATCTCCGCCCGGCCTACGTTCGTGAACTGAGCGCCGATTCCTAAGCCGTCGCCGCTAGAGAACGCATTGAACAACTTGGAAAGCCCATCGATATAATCGAAGGTCTTATTATTAAACAGGCCGAAACGGAACTCGATCATATCCTTGTAACGGGTATAAAAGCCGGCCACATCGATAAAGCCCTTCAAATTGCCGAACTTATAGCCTTGCTTGAAACCAAGTTCGGCATTATAACCTTGCTCCGCTTTCAATTCAGCGTTCGGGAAAGCTCCCACACCTCCGATATCCTTCAGGATAAACTTCTCCGTAACGGATGGATAACGGTATCCCTGTCCGAAAGATGCCCGGATAAAACTATACTCACCCAATTCATAATTCAAGCCTCCACGGAAAACAGGTTTTACCGGAACCTTCGCCCCGAAAATCTTCGTCTCCGCTTCCCGGTAGAAATCATCGACCCGGTAATACTCCAGACGAACACCGATCGAGACGTTCAAACGATCGATAAACTTATGATCATATTGCAGGAAGGTAGCCACATTATCGCTACTATGCTGCCCGGTCACTTTCGAATCCGCATGAATACGCTCATAAGTACCTCCAACCGTGAGTTGTGAATGTTCGAACTTCTTGCTGAATTGGTAATCCAGATTATAGGAATAGGTATGATCCGTAGCCTCCGGCGCTTTTTTCTCCATCGGTTTCATGGCATCTACCAACCAAGCCCCTACGTTATTCTTATCGGGTAGCGGAGTACGTCCCATCACCCAAGAAATCAAGTCCATATAATCCGCCGAGGTAGCTGTCGGGAAAAAATGATTTCCCAGCTTGCCCAATTCACCCATCAATCCGCTCACCTTCCCGTTCATCACCTCCGGCAAATACGGTAAGAAGGTCGGCAATAACTCGGTTTGCCAGTTTTGCGCCATATTGATAATCTCCGGAACAGATGAGATATCAAAACCCATATTATTCGTTATGTCAAAAAGAGACTTATCCGTGGTATGCGTGATGATACGGCTTCCCCGATGGAAGAAACGCCCCTTGAAACGATGAGTCGTCCCTTTTTCCGAATTCGTATAATTCAAGAAGGGATCTATATAAAATGTATTCTCACGGCGTCCCATATTCGCCAGCGGAGATTGAATATAGGGCTCCTCCGGAGAACGCCAGATAAAGAAACCGGTATAATCGTTATACAAGTAATTCACGTTCACGCCATAGTTCAACCCTTGTACCCGGGGATCGTGATACGTAAGATTCCCACCGACCCGGACACGGCGGTTGTAATTATCCTGCCGATACCCGTCGTCCAAGAATGTATTAGCCCCCACTGTCAAATCAAAATTCTTGATCCTACGGGAATGAGAGAGATCCAAGCCTCCATATAAAGGCGTCCCGTCTTGGCGTGGCTTCCCATACAGACCTCCTTGTACGTTCACCTGTGTTACCGGATCTAATCCGGGGCGTTTCGTTTTCACATGGATCAGACCATTCAACGCAGAAGAGCCATATAATACGGAAGAGGCCCCTTTCAGTACCTCTACTTGATCGACGTTCTCCATCGGGATCATATTCCAGTTTATTTCGCCGGAACCCGGAGTTAGCACCGACATTCCGTCCACCAGAATCAAGCAACGGCTACCCACGCCATAGGTCCATCCCGTACCACCGCGTACGGAAGGTTGCCGGTCCGTTACGTCCACACCAGAGATATTCTTCAGTACATCCGTTAAATCTTTCGGAGACTGACGAGTGATATCTTTCGCTTTCAACAATTCCATAGAGACGGTGATATCGCTTAGCTTTTGCTCATAACGCCCGACGCTCACGACAACCTCGTCCATCATGTTTGAGCTTGTTCGTAAGGATACGTCACGTGTCAAGAACTCTCCCGGATCTACTTTCACGGGAACGCTCAACGTTTCATATCCCAGATAGCTAAAAGTCAATACAGCGTCGCCATCCGTCACTTTCAGCTCATAATAACCGTTTATATCAGACACAGTTCCTCTTGTACCCCCTTTGTCCTTATAAAAAACGTTTACCCCGGCTAAAGCTTCCTTGCTCTCCGCATCCTTAATATACCCTTTCACGTCTTGGCCGAAAGAGGCATGGGTTATCAAGAGAAGAAATAATATCAATTTGTAAGTATTCTTCATATCCAAATTATATTTCGCACAAATATAAAGGTTTATTCCATACCGCTAGACAGGTATTTAAAAACAGACCAAGAAGTCCTGTAAATAGACTATACTCTTTTTATTGCGCTAAGGAGAACCGTAAACTAATACCATAGTTTGAGTTCGAAGTCGGGTAAGATGAGGTGGACACGATCGGCTCATTGATCTGTAAATCATAGAAAGCTCTCAATGTCAAGGCACGACTTAACCCGTAATCCGCAGAGAACTGGATGGTCTTGGCGATATTCCCGCTGGTAGCCTGCGTAAACTGATCCTCTATCTTACGGATCAACGATTGCATTTTACGGTAAGAGAAATCTAAGCGAATCGTAAGATCATTACTGAAGTCCCGTGTCTTTTTCATTTTCAACACCTTGTTAAACTCAGTCAACTTATATCCTACTCCTATCACGAATTCGTTGGAAAGCGCTTCCACCAATTGGTAAGAGGAAATATTCAAGCTTAAGTTACGAGTCTTGCGCAACTCAAACTTACCGGTTATATTATTCAATAAAGTAGCGTCCACACCAAACAACGGGCTGAATCCTTCCGTGATACTCACGGCCGCTATATCATAAGGAGACGACGGCGTAGGATTACCTGTCTGGATATCGCGGATATATCCCAAACCATCCTGCCCGGCATCTACCCAATCCAAGAAGGAGGAAAACGCACCTACGCTATAGGAACAACGATATTGATGACTTAACATCATACTCTTAAAGTATTTGCGGATAACCGGTATACGGATCAAGCCATCATACGTAACACGCCAGTTCGGTAGCAGGCTCTTAACAGACGGGAAGGCTGACAAGCCTACCTTATTCGGGTCCTTACCCGTATAAGCCGCCAAGAAAGCAGGTACCAATACCTCCATGGAATTCAGGCTTACGCCTCCCCCTACGGCTGGATCATAAGGTTTTCCCGCTAAAGCATGCCCCGCCATAAAACCGGAGCTCGGATAAACCGTACCAGAATAGGTATCCATCAAACGCTGGGCGATCACGCTACGATGAGCGATAAATTTATCGAACGCTTTCGAGGAATAACCGTTATTAGCGTTTCCGCTGCCGCCGAAAGCGCTCCCCAAGGCAATCGTAGTCATCGTGAAGCTACCTCCCATCTGCTCGGGCATACCGTCTTGCATATAATAGATATCGGTACTACGGGTATCTACCCGGTTTGCGTTCAAATCAATCTTCAAGCCGGCTATAGGTTCTAGATTCGCACGAATCGTAAGATTCTTCGCGCTATTGATCATGGCGGGAGTCGTCATATTCTCATTCTTTACCAGCCAGCCCCGCTCGTCCGCCTCGTCGATAAAGCTCCTTCTTACCGCTCCAAAAGCAAAACCGAGTCCCGGAGCCAAAGTTCCTGTACGCCGTTGTCCGAACATATCACCAACCTCCGGAGCGTAACCACTCAACATCATACCGTCTATCAACGAATATTGTATGTTTACCCGACGTACCATCATCAAGAAACGGCTACTATACTCAGCGACTTTCGTCAAGGTTCCTTCCAAAGGCTGAGGACCGGGCACGATTGTCAGCTTCAAATGGGCCGTATCCTTATTCAAGATCATGACTTGGGCGTAATTGATCGGCTTGTATTTAATTGAATAGACCTTCCCGTCCGCTCCACGTGCCGTGATACGAACCTTCTTCGTAAACATTCCATGCTGCACGATCGTTCCACTATCCGGGCTCAATTGGATCTCTTTCTCTAGTTTCACCTCTTTCTTCTTTTTCTCCGGTTGACGAGCGCTTACCCGGGAAGAGGCCATAAATTTCTGGTTGATCTTCTTCAGATATTTATTCTTATTGTACAATGACTGCAAATTGAAACTACCCTGCCAGTCAAATTGACGTTGGTTCTTTATTATATTACCCTGTTCCAACTCAATACTAGCGACATTGGCTCCACGATCCCAGTTGTACGTGGCATTATAAGTCAATGAACTATTTACCCAGTCTAATGCCGGTATGAATTGCAATGGCATATTCCAAGTGACATTAAACGTTTGGTCATATTTCAAAGGAGTACCCAAATCACGGATACTTTGCTTCACGGAATCCTTCCATACCTGATAATCATCCGGATTCAATTTCTTATTCACTTGAACATTCGGTTCCTCGATGCGGGCATTCGTACCGGAAGTAAACGTCATGCTCAGATTATTCGTAAAGTCCCAACGCAAACTGAAGGCACGGTCCCACAAGAAATTGTGACTGAATGAGAGCAACTGGTTACCTCCATCCGTAGAACTTGTCAAATCCCTTAGCTTAATCTCATAGTAATTCCGCATCATCGCCGTCTGGAAACTAATATTCGACGGGACGTAATTCAGTCCGAATTGCTTGATATATTTTGTATATCCATTATTCTTCTTCAGTTTCTCGAAGGGTCGGAACGGTTTCACGTAAGGCGTATAATTATAAGCGAAATTACCCCGGTAATCCTTGGTTGTCTCATATTCGGTCTCCGGATTCTTCTTACTGTTCTGGCTATAAGAGTAACCTAACGAGAAGTTAGCCGGATCATACGGCATCGGATTCTTACTACGGATATCCACCTTTACGTTATTGAATGATACACTCTTAATCGTGGTCTGGTCCAAAGAATAACTCTTGATAGAGTCTTTCTCGGCTTGGGTCTCTACCGCATCCAAAGCGTCCGAAAGCTTAATATCCTCATTCAACGGATCATACTCAGGAGTTGTAGTCTCTTTCGAATAAGCATAGTAAAAAGGTATGCTAACCTTTGCTTTCTCAGGGAACAACTTACCCAACTCAATCGAGGTCGCCACACTATATTGCGAATAATCATCCATCCGACGTTCGGCCAGCGACTGATCCAACGCACCAAAACCGGCGGTTTCCATTCGTCCACTTACATTGACCGTACCCAAATCGGATAAAGCGACGTTCAGATTCGCATTAGCGGCCCAACCACCTTTCTCATCGAAATCGGTCATACGAAGTTCGTTTACCCAGACCTCACCGCTCTTGATATCACCCGTATTATTACGTACGCCGATCATGATCACTTTCACCTCCGCTAAGCTAGGGTTACCGATGATACTGATTTTATTACGCGTATTATCCGGATCATTTTTCGAATAAACCTTTTGGTAGCTTATATTTCCCTGTCCCTGACGTTTCAATTTATTTCGCTCCAACTTCAAGTCGGTCAGCGTCTCCAATTTAAAATTCAAGGTATTATTTAAAGGCCATACTTTTTCTTGATCCGCGCTATTGTTCGTATTATAAAGAATAGTACTATGGGGAGTCAGATCCAAAGGTACCTCATACTCATAATAATTATTCTTATAGTCAGAACCTAAACGAATAAATACAGAGAAATCACCATTCGACAAAGTCTTGCTCTCATCAATCGGCGCTTCCGCATGAGCGAACATTTGTAATCGTTTATACCGGCGAAGGTCATAAGCGGTAGATTTATAAACCGCACGTGCATCCGCAGGAGATAAATCCGTTATCTTCATAGACAATGCCTGCTCGTTCTGTTGAAGCAACTGAGGCTGGCTGGAATCGAACATACGGCTAATACCCGGAGGCAACACATAGTTGACCGGCTGACGCTGCCCGTTCTCCTCTATATTCACAGAAGATACGACTATCTGTCCATCAGACTTTGGCGGAACAAGAGGATTTGACAAATCCTGCGTATAAGTACGCCAATCACCACGGACCAGTTCCAAGGTACCAAAACGCAGAACCGTAGACTTACGGAATCCTGTCATATACATACGCATGAAACGGACAGTCTTGAAATCCCGGATCGCTCCAACCCTCTTCTCATAATCTTTAATAGGAATCTTAAATAGATACCATTTTACTTTCTCCTTATCACCATTCATCAAGGTTACTTCCGGAGTACGCTCATCGACGATGTTATTTACACCGACCTGCAAATCTTTTGGACGGAGAGAGATCTTGTACTCAAAATATTTCTCTGTCTCATTCAACGTATTATCGCCATTGATATCTTCCACATCCGGTGTACTCTTTCCGGCTGTAGCATATCTTTGATCGGATTCTTGTGAGTTTCCCTCTGTACCGTTATATCGTTTATAGCGAGATAAAATATCCAACTCCTTAGCATCGTAATCATCCCCACGGAAATAGTGATAATTATCCCCGGCAGGATCGTTAAAAGGAGAAAATGGATCATCCATCATCTTAGAGATGGTCTCACCGGATAGTTTCGCCCTCAATTTATTCAAATAATCCGCATACGTAGGGAAAGTTTGCTCTTCCTCCGTAGAAAGACCGTTCAAACCGACATCTTGCAACTCACGATTTTGGGCATCAAACGCATATCCCGTACTTTGCGTGCGAGGAACCTTACCCCAAACAGTCGTATCAACTTTCGACATATCACCGTCCACGGGCATACCATTCTCAAAGAATTTCCGCTCATCTTTCAAAATATCCTCGGAAATCTCACCCAAGTTAAAGTATAGGTCACCACCTTCGGCTGTCTCGTCCTCAAGATACGGGTCTAAAAGCCAGAATTCGATATATTCATAATTGGCAGATTCCAAATCGCTAGGCTCGATCTTGCGCATTACACCACCCCAACGTTTTTCCGGATTACCCAACGTACCGTCCGAGTTTACATTTTCCGCATCCAGGTTATACGGACCACGCTCATTCGGGTAAAAAGCGAGGTTTAATACTGGCAAAGTCGTATTATCATTGGTTCCCAACTCTTTATTCGGAAAGATCTCTTTATAACTGACTCCACGCGTATAATGATTCGATAAATCATCATTCGTAAGATGTCGAGGGCGGGAAGAGGAACTCTTACGTGTGAAGATTCCGTCTACCGTATACCAAGCCAACAAAGCTCTGTTTTTACCATAAGCGATATCGTTCACCTTCTCCGCTTCCGGAAATTTAGGATTCGAATCTTCATAGGGGGTACTCGCCAAGTTCCAAGCATACGGGTTCAAAAGATCCATACCACTTTGTGTAGACTCGAAGTCATCCAAATAAGAGTAACCACCCGTATATTGATTCTCATAATGTCCCGCTATTAAATGAGCGAATTCCGCATTGAATGAGATTTGGCTAGGTTTGGTCAATGTCAACAAGGGTAACTTATCAAATACGTTTGTCAACCACTGGCTCTCTGCTTTATAAGAGGTATTCAAGCCCCATAAAGTATTCTTTATAGACTCATCTCCCAAAGTGGTTTTTACCGTAAGAGGCATTTCCGACATATGCATAACCGTGGCACCGACCATGAAGTCCTTATTGAACTGGTAATTCAAGTCTAACCCGATCATCGTCTTTCGCTGCATATTAAAAGTAGACTGGTTCTCCAGAGATACGCTAACGGGTGTTCCACTAGATATGATGCTCTCATTCAAGATCGTCACACGTCCCAAACTGTAATCTACCGTATAATCCACATTCTCTGTCAGTGTAGCTCCTCCTGCCGTGACACGTACAGACCCACGGGCCACGTTAGTAGCTCCCAAGTCGATCTCCGAACCCGACGAGGCTTTATACTCACCACTTAAAAGGAATTTATTTTTCTCGGCGATCTGGCGAGCAACAGTTAATGTCGAGTCATACAACTCTTGGAATACATATTTACTGGCATAGGCATTACCTACCTTTTCCCGTAATTTCGAGCCGAAAGGTTGTACACAAGGGAATATAATCTTACCGGTCTCCGCCTGTATCGTATAACCGTCAATAAAATCGAAGAAGCCATCCGGATTCGGATTGTCATAAGTATCCAAGCGATCCAGCCCTAATACCCGAATCAAGATTTGATTCGCACAATTACCTTCTGGAAGATAGTTTACATACGTACCGGTAGAATCGCTCTGATAGGTTACGTTCAATTTAAACTTTTCTTTCTGCACCGAATAAGCACCCAATGAGTATACGTTCTTCATCATCAAGTCCCAGAACATCATATCAGGCGACATCGTGATGCCCTTTAGCAACTTCACATAAATACAGTCACTCGTATTCTCTTTATTATCCGTAGAGAACTCACCGACTTGATAGGTCTTGCCATTATAGATAAAACTAAAAGCGACACCCAATACCTCATCAGCCTGTAACTGAGTCCTCAAAGAAATATAACCCAATTTCTTGTTTAATGTATACTCAGACGACTCTAGCAAACGGGCACTCTCGATTTTCTCAAAATCCCGTCCTCCCTCCATGGCACCTTTCAAAGCATCATTCACCATATTAATCTTACGGGCACCCGTAAATTGAGTGGTTAAAGTCGTATATAAATTGTTTGCGGAATTATTCGGACGCCTATCCGTTCCGGAAGGCATTACCAAGGCTGTATTACCGATATTACGAGATTCATTTTCTCCCAAATCAGTGAAAGCTACGATATTGCGGGACTGGTCATAATTACCTCGTTTATTGGTCACCCACACTTCTATCTTAGAGATCTCGATACCGGAGGTGACGGTAGGCAAAGACTCCATAAACTTATCGTAGTTATCATAGAAATAATGGCCCAAGAAGAAGTGACGGTTCTCGTCGTATTCATCCACCTTGATCTCGAAGGGCTTCGTCTGCACGCCCCCTTTTGAGCTAACCGTCTTGGATTCAGATTCCTGCTGGGCAAACAAGGCGTTCACTCGCAACTTACCAAATTGTAAATCCGCTTTCATACCGAATAAAGCCGCACCTCCATTAATCAAGGAGTTGCTGGTATTCATGCTCACGTTACCGGCTTCCAACGATTTGATAATCTCATCCTCCTCGCCCGTATACGCCAACTTCAATTTCTTGGAATCGAAATCAAAAGAGGTCTCGGTATTGTAATTCATTCCGAAATTCACCTTGCTACCCACCGAGGCTTGTACATTCAACTGCACACTCTCGTCAAAATTGAAGAAAGTACGTTTACGGGAACGCTCCGGAAGAGAAGGATCATTATTCTTATTCGTCTTCAATCCCATCGTGATCTCGGCCGAACCTTGTGTTCTTACACGTACTCCACCGGGGCCGAAGATACGTTCCGCCGCACCGATATTAAACTGCATATCGGTTAAGTTAAACTGTTTATTCGTAGCTTTTTGGAATTCTTCCTCGTTCTTTTGGCGGAAATAGGAACGAAGTGATTGTTGCATAGAATAATCTTGGTATTCCGCTGGGGTTAAACTCATCGGCGTACCAATCTCCATATCGCCTAATTTCGTACGAACAATATACGTATTCGTCTTTAAATCATACTCAATCGTAGTCTTGACATTCTCCGGATCACGCAAATCGGCAGGTGATTGTTTCACGATATCTTGATATTCCTCCGGTGTAGTTTTAGCTACCGGATAACGGGGAGGAATCGTATCCTCCGGAGCTTCCAGCAACTCCAATTCCGGCAAAGATGATGTATACGCAAGGTAATCAGCATTCAGCGAATACAAGCCGACACCAAACAATAATACAACGATCCATATGGAATATTTCAGTATTCGTTTTCTCATTTTCTCATTTAATTGTCAATTGTTAATCGTTAATCCTCAATTGTCAATTATCAAAGCATTCTAAGCGCAGTTTTAATTACTTGTTCCACAGCTAAAGTGGGCGAGCCTTTCAAAATAGCGGATACCGCTTTTTGCGAAGCCGCTTTCTGGAAACCTAACATAACCAATGCGGCTACGGCCTCCTCGGTTACCGCTCCATTAGAGACTGATGCCTCCGGCAAGTTTCCGGCCATACTCTCCATAGGTTTCACCTTATTTTTCAAATCTACCAAGATACGCTGGGCCGTCTTCAAACCAATCCCTTTCACGGCAGTCAATGCGGCCTCATTCTTCGAACCGATCACTTGAACCAATTCGGATGGCGGTAGAGAAGAAAGGATCATGCGTGCGGTATTCGGTCCCACTCCAGAAACGGAAGTAAGCAAAAGGAACAACTCCCTTTCGATTTTCTCGGCAAAGCCAAATAGTAAATGAGCATCTTCCCGGATTACCTCATATATATATATTTTTCCGGTAGTCTTGTTCCCAAACGCACTATATGTATTCAAGGATATATTCAGCTCGTAGCCTATACCACCACACTCCAAAATCATACGTGTAGGTGTAAGTTCCACGATTTCACCCTTTATATATTCTATCATCTATATATCTTTTTAATATTCCGTACCTATTATAACGCAAAATTAATCAAAAACGTATATCGGGTTACCATTCTTTTCCCGGATAAGGAACCTTAAAGGTTTCAAAACAACCCCGATCCTGCAATGTCACATAACATTGACGATGATCAGGTCCTCCAAATGTTAAGTTAGACGGCTGTTTTCCTGTCAATTGAATCTCTTCAACTAAATCTCCTTGCGGATTTAACAAAGCTATAGCGCCCTTATCATAACGGCAAATATAAAGATTTCCTTTCTCGTCACACTTCATACCATCCATACCGTACCCCTCAAAAGTATGAAATAGACGTTTATTCCTTAAAGTACCATCCGGGCATATATCATATACCCAGACTTTTAATTGGGCAGATTCATTAACGTACAAGCGTTTACCATCCTCACTCACAGCGATGCCATTAGTCGTTCCCATATTCGTCTCCAATAAGGAGACTTTCGCATCCGGGGTAATCAACCAAAGTTGGCCTTTTTGATTCGGCCAATCCGGGTCACTCGCATAGATATTTCCATTTGGAGCGAATGCGATATCGTTTGGTTGATTCATCTTTGGCTCATGAGCGAATACGCTGATCTTCTTAGATTTCATATCCACTTTTAAGATATTATGCCCTGTATAATCCGCCACGTACATATTTCCATCTTTCCCGAAGCGGATACTATTCCCGGTAGATCCTTCCGGCAAAGTGAGAAAACAGCCATGGCTACCATCTGGGCGTACAATACCGATCGTCCCTTCTTTCTTATAATTTACGGCATATAAATTTCCTTCGCTATCTACAGCCGGCCCTTCTATACCGGAAGTAAATGTGTGCTCTGGCATCCAACCCGTTGCTTTCAATACATTCTGGGCATTTAAAGAAATCCCACAATACAGAATACCACACAGCAGACTAGCAATGACCTGTATACTTTTCATTTTCAATAATTTTACTGTTTCCAAAAACCGGGGACTAATATCGTTAATACCGTAAATATCTCCAGACGTCCTGTTAACATCAAAAAAGACAGAAACCATTTCGACACCGTGGGAACATCCGCAAAATTACTTACCGGACCAAGCGTTCCCAAGCCGGGCCCTACGTTACTTATAGCAGAAACAGCGGCACCAATCGCCTCCGAAAATCCCATCCCATCCAAAGATAAAGCCAAACAGCTCACCACGATTAACGTAATATAAGCGAACACAAAAGCTAACACACGGTGTACGATATCACCAGATACGACATGCCCGTTCATTCGTACTGGAATCACCGCATGGGGATGTGTCTGTTTCTTAAATTCATTGGAGAGATTCTTCGTTAAAATAACGAAGCGTCCCATCTTCAAGCCACCGCAAGTAGATCCGGCGCATCCACAAATAAACATCAAGATCAATGCGATAAACCAGAAAAACGGTCCCCAAGGAATATAGTCATCCGTAGCGAATCCACAGGTAGAAACCAAGGTCACCACTTGGAAAGCCGCCTTACGGAACGCATTCTCTACATCCGAGGCGAATCCAAGGTACAAGATCCACACCATGACAACGATAATAGCACTTAAAACAAAAAAGAAAAACCAGCGAAACTCCTCATCTTTAATCAATTTCTTCACATTTCCATTAAAACAGAAATAAACCAATGTCATATTGGTAGCTCCGATAAACATGAAAATAGTTATTACATACTCTATATAAGAGGAATTCCAATAAGCGATACTTGCGTTTTTGGTTGAATATCCACCAGTAGATATAGCCGTGAACGCATGATTTACCGCATCATACAAATTCATCGGACCAGCCCATAAAAGGCCGACTAAAAAAAGTGTCAGAAAAACATACACCCCCCACAGGCGTTTAGCGACTTGCGTAATACGAGGACGAAAACGTTCATGGGTTATACCGGGCGTTTCGGCATCAAACATCTGCGAGGCACCACCTCCGAAAATAGGCATCAAAGCCACGGTGAATACGACCATACCGATACCTCCCTGCCACTGTGTAAGACTCCGCCAGAATAAGATACCTTTAGGCAACGCCTCTATATTCGTTAAAATAGTAGAGCCTGTAGTCGTAAATCCGGACATGGTCTCGAAAAAGGCATCGGTCACATTATCTATATATCCTCCAATATAGAATGGTAACATTCCAAATAAAGAGAATAAAATCCAAGTCAATGTCACGATCAACATTCCTTCCCGCCGGCCGGCCGAGTGTTCATTCGCCTTAAAGCCCATAGAGTAGAACAAAAAACCGGTCCCGAATAAGATTCCGCTTGAAATAAGAAGCGGATAGACATCACTCCCCCGATAAAGGAAGGCTACGACGGTAGCAGCCAGCATAAAAAAAGTCTCAAGGATGAACATCACCCCTAGCATCTTCACTATAAAACGTACGTTCAACATAACTATCAACTAGTTAAAGTAGTCCTCCAGCTTACGCATAGCCGTATCCAAGCAGAATACGACAACATGATCGTATGCCTGTATCTGAGTATCACCCTTGATCATCATAGGTTCACCGTCACGAATCAACCCACCGAGAGTCATATCTTTCGGCAGACGGAGATCCTTGACTTGTTTCTTGGTAATCTTTGAATCCGGTCGAGCCACCAACTCCGCTACATCCGCATTCGCAAAGGTCAAACATTTCACGTTAGAGACATCCGCATCCAGAAGAAATTGATAGATATGGCTGGCCGCTATCAGCTTTTTGTTGATAACCGAACCGATGTCCATACTTTCCGCCAATTGGATATAATCAATATTCTCAATCTTAGCGATTGTCTTAAACACACCTAAACGCTTAGCGGCCAGACATGCCAATATATTCGTGCTGGAATTTTCCGTCAAAGCTATAAAAGTCTGCGCATCCTTGATGCCTTCTTGCATCAACAAATCAGTATCACGGCCGTCTCCGTTTATAATCAAGACATTACTAGGCACTACCTCAGCGATTCGATGACTTTTCTCTTTATTAGCCTCAATTACTTTTACCCGGATGTTATTAGGTAAATATTGGCAAGCACGGATAGCGATACGGCTTCCTCCCATAATAATAACCTTCTTTACTTCCGGATCTTTCTTTCCGGCCAGTAAGCGTACATCCTCTATATGAGATCGGGTCGTCGTGAAAAATACGATATCACCGGATTCTATCCGGTCTATACCCCGAGGGATTATCGTCTCATTTTTTCGCTTAATAGCAACAATATGATATAATTTCTGCTCATTCAGCAATTCAGCCAACACTCGATTCACCAAACGGGAATTATCCCGGACTTTAACACCTATCAGAATTAAAGCTCCACCAAACAGCTCCCAATATTGGCGTGTCCACGGACGGCGTACAGCTGTCACGATCTCCTTAGCCGCCAACATCTCAGGATAAATCATCGAGTTGATTCCTAATTTCTCGAACAGCTCTTTATTTTTGGGTAATAAATATTCGTAATTATTGATTCGGGCCAACGTACGATGCGCTCCTAGATTATGAGCCAACATACAAGCCGTCACATTGGTAGTCTCCTCGGGAGTAACACTTACGAACAAGTCCGCTTTCTTGATCCCCGCTTCCTCCAAATCTCTAAGCGAGGTCGGATTCCCGACCATAGGGAGAATCTCCATGCTAGATTTTGAGAAATTCAGCCGTTCCTCATTCGGATCCATCAAAATGATGTCCTGATTCTCTTGAGATAACATTTTCGCTAAATGTGTACCTACTTCTCCCGCACCGGCTATGACAATTTTCATATTTTATTAATTGACAATAATCAATTCTCCTTTTTCAACTGTTTCGCAATGCTCTCGGCATCCATACCACATAATTGATACAGTTCCGGTATAGAACCATGCTCGATAAACGCATCCGGCACTCCGATACGCTTTACATGAGGCGTATAACCATTGTCTGCCATAAACTCAAGGACAGCGCTACCAAAACCACCTTTTATCACTCCATTCTCTACCGTAATAATACGGTTATATTTCCGCCCGATCTCATGCAACAGCTCCTCATCCAACGGTTTCAAGTAGATCATATCGTAATGGGCTATCGATACCCCCTCTTCTTTCACCATCTCGATGGCTTTGATCACCTCGTTTCCGATCGGTCCGATAGAAAGTACGGCGATATCATCCCCGTCACGCAACTTTTTCCCTTTTCCGATAGGCAATACTTGCATCTCGTTACGCCAATCTTTCATCTCCCCCTTACCTCTAGGGTAACGGATTACGAACGGGCCATCAAAAGCGGCATAGCCTGTATACATCAAATTCCGTAAATCCAACTCATTCAATGGGGAAGCGATTACCAAATTCGGTATCGGACGAAGATATGCTAAATCAAACACGCCATGATGTGTAGCTCCATCCTCTCCCACTAATCCCGCACGATCCAGACAGATCACCATATGTAGTTTTTGCAAAGCTACATCATGGATAACCATATCATACGCACGCTGCATAAACGAGGAATACACGTTGCAGAAAGGTATCATTCCCTCCTTTGCTAATCCGGCAGAGAAAGTTACGGAATGTCCTTCCGCAATTCCCACGTCAAACGCACGATCCGGGAAGGCTTTCATCATATAGGTCATCGAGCAACCGGAAGGCATAGCCGGAGTTACGCCTACAATACGTTCATCTTTCTCCGCAAGCTCTACCAATGTATGACCGAATACGTCTTGATATAATTGAGGTTCATCTAATTTACGGACGATTATACGCTGACCGGTTTCCTTATTGAACTTTCCGGGAGCATGCCATTCCGTAGCGGACTCTTCCGCAGGTTTAAAGCCTTTTCCTTTTTTCGTTTTGATGTGCAACAGCTTAGGGCCTTGCATATCTTTTATATCATTCAATACCTTCACCAGATAATTTACATCATGCCCATCCACCGGACCGAAGTAACGGATGCTGAAGCCTTCAAATAAATTATGTTGCTGGGTAAGCAATGCTTTAAGGCTATTGTTAAAACGTAAAATGTTTTCCCGGCGATCGTTATTGATGAGCTTGATCTTCTTTAAGCCTCGATACACATCGTATCTCATTTTATTATAGGCTTGACTCGTCGTTATATCCACTAAATACTGGCTAAGACCACCTACGCTATGATCTATCGCCATATCGTTATCATTCAGGATAATCAACAAATTATTAGGGTTGGCAGACGCATTATTCAACCCCTCGAAGGCGAGTCCTCCGGTCATAGCGCCATCCCCGATCACGGCGATCACATGGCGATCCAGTTCCTTCTTCAAGGCCGAGGCTACCGACATACCCATCGCCGCAGAGATTGAATTTGAGGCGTGTCCGGCGATAAAAGCGTCATACTCACTTTCCGCAGGATTAGGGAATCCGCTAATTCCTTTAAACTTACGGAGCGTATGGAAAATATCTTTCCTTCCTGTAAGTATTTTATGTCCGTAAGCTTGATGCCCGACATCCCAGACAATACGGTCATAGGGGGTATTGAATACATAATGAAGGGCGACTGTCAGCTCTACCGTACCAAGGCTTGCACCTAGGTGACCGGGATTCTCAGACAAAACATCGATAATATATTGACGCAAATCGGCACATACCTGCTCCAACTTATCCTGTGACAAATGTCTCAGGTCTTCCGGAAAATGAATGCTATCCAATAGGTGTTCAACTTTGCTTTCAGCCATGTCTGCTAATTTTTCTGGCAAAAATACAGAATAAACGGCATATATAATAGTATTGTCCTGTCATTTCTTAGACAAGGGGGAAATCCATATTGATTTTGACAGCTAAATCCTATAAAATTTCATAGTTATGTTTTTTCAAAACATAGTTATGAGTTGTGAATTTCATAACTATGAATTTTTCAAGTTATAATATAGTCATGAAATAACACCATTTGGAAATAAAAATAGCCCAACCACACCAAATTTGATCTCTTAAAAAGCACAATAAGTCTAATATTTCCAAACTATTACCTATACACCTAATAATCAACATACAATAAAATCGTATCTATCCAAGCTCCGATTAGTATCCATAGTATTTTGAATTTCTATTAATACTAATCGCTATTTCTATGGATAGTAAAGCAGGCTACAATGAAGCCTATTTTCAAGAAATATACAATAAACAGAATGGCTCCCGGCTGATTAATGATACGTTTTGTGGTAAAACATGTACATAGATACGTATTCAAGTAAAGATTCGTATTATATGGTACAGTTGTCCAAATAAAAAAGAGCTGTGCTTCCCATTTTACCGAGAAGCTTAACAGCTCTTTCTTCTTACAAAACCTCTTAATTTTTTATTCCAAGGTAAAGTTACCGGTCAAGTGTCCCAACCGATGTAACAACACAACCTGATACTGGCCATTTGCTTCTCCCGCTAAAGAGAAAGAATAAGTTCCACCTGCCTCTGAAGAAACAACATCTTCATAGACTTTCACTCCTTTATCATTCATGACACATACGGTCAAGTTTGATAAAGCATTTTCAAAGCTCAAGGAAAGGATGTCTCCTTCGATTGATACAACTGGAGGACGGTTTGTGTTAACGGAACGATAACGTTCATCATCCCAAGCTCCTTCTGTTGGAATAATATCTCCAAATACAGATTGAACTAAAAATAACGCAAAAAAAATTGCACAAAAAATAAATCTGTTCACATTTTTCATAATATCTTGTGTATTAATTGTGCAACAAACATACAATGACTTTGCTAGTGATTCAACTACTACTATTGCACAAAATATGCACATTTACTACAAATACTCTCGGATAAATCTATCAAACTTTTCTGAAGATCCTTTTTCTTGAGGATATATTTTCTCATAAAGACGCTTTCTTATCATTGATACATTTGTTGGAGTAGTTACGATCAACATCGCAATTGTTACTGGAGGAACATTAGCTTTAATTAAACAACAAACACGCAACTCAGTTGTTGTCAACCTTGAGAATATAGTCATCAAACGTCGTGTAAACTTATCAAAGGTTTCATCCAAAGCCTTAAATAATTCATTCCAATCTTCTTCTTTAGGTCTCCATTCTTCTTTCATATGGAATTTATAATAAATATCAGACATCTGAAAACTCTCTATTAAAAACCGATTTTCAGTTTTAACATATCTTAAATTCTGATTTTCAGTTTCCAACTTCATTTTTTGAAGAGCCATCAACTCTTTCTCTTTTTCATTGTAAGCTCTAGATGATTTTTGCAACATTTCTTCTAATTCCCTAATAAGTTTTTCATTTTCCTCAATGCGAGTCAGATCTCCTTGGTGTTTTTTTTCTAGAGCCTGTAATAGCTCCCTATGCTCTTGTAAACGCAACTTTTTCTTTTTCATCTGCACATATCCTAAAACTGATATCACGACAATCACGACAATACTTATAATTAAAATTAAAGTCACAGTTAAATTCTTTACTTTCAACTTATTCAACAAGACTTCAGATTGTAATAGTTTAGCTTCTGTTTTATGATAATCATATATTTTCTCTATTCGTCTTATTGATTCCGTTTTCTTTGTTTGGTTTACAGAATCTCTTAAAACTTCATATCTAATCTGATTATTCGCATAACCTTTCCAATTTTCCCGGAATCTCTCCAACTGAGCTAAATGATAATAAGCTGCAGCTTGTGTTTGTAACCTAGAGCTGTTGCTACTATATCCTAAATAATAATACGCTGAATCAACTTGGTTAGTTTTTTGATAATATTTCCCTAACACAAAATAAAAAGAATCTAACATTGACTTTTTTAAAGGAGAACTTAAGACCTTCTCAATATACTCTAGCCCTTTTGAATAATTATCAATATCTAAATACAGATTAGCCAATTCTCTATATACAGAGGATTTACTCTTCTGATCACAAAAGTATAACGCCTTTTCATAATAAAAAATAGCACTATCCATTTTATTTAAAGCTGTCATGTTCCGTCCAATATCTCTCAGTACATAAGATTGCCCAATCGAATCATAAAGGGCTTCGAAACAATATAAAGCTTTTTTTTGGTAAAGAACCGCTTTTTCATATACTTCTTGATAGGTATAAAGCATCCCTATACTATTATATAAACGTCCAAGAAAAGCATAATCAGTAATCTCCATCTCATTTTGTAAAGCTTTTAAATAATAATCCTGCGCCCGTGGAGCATCTTTCAAATCATCAACAACACGTCCTCTATAATACCAAGCTTTTGCTTTTCTTTTCACATCATCTGTCTTATCAAAATATTCTGTAGCTATTGCAATTAATGAGTCTGACTCGTGCTTCTTATAAGTTTTATCTTCCGCTTCTGTCAAAAGTAGGTAGTACATAGCACGATCCTTTTCTGAAAGATCATTTACATCTTGTATTGTTGATAGCAATGTTAAAACGCTATCGGGATGTTGGGACATTATCTTTTCCGCATGTTCATATAGACCTGAGTGATGGCTACATGACATTAGTCCAGTAATAAAGAACAGAAAAAAGACGTATAGATTGTTTTTCATACTCTGTAACATTTTTATTTTCCACAAATGTAAGTAAAATCTCTAATCCTAAAAGTCTTGATTTTTACTGAATTAGACACATACAAGGATTTACGGGTATTTGTATTCCTCCATCTGTTTTGAAAATCAAAACGGATCAAACACCCCGCAAATAAGAAGTAAGTTTAAACTCTTTTACCTTTTAAATACACACAGAAGCACTAGAATACGCAGGATTACTCTAGTATTAGGGCAACAAAGACAACACAAGAGAGTGAACCTTGCCATTGCTGGCAACTACCTGTTCACCCGAAGCCCAGTTCTCTCCTCCATTGAAATCTGATATTTTTCCTCCGGCCTGCAATAGAATCAAGGCACCAGCGGCTACGTCCCAAGGGCCTAAATAGGCTTCTATACGGGCATCAAAACGTCCTGCTGCCACATAACACAGTTCAGCGGCGGCAGATCCCATCAAACGGGTACCTCCCGCAAAACCATACAACCTATCAACCAAATGACCGGCTACCGGATGATAAGCATCAGAGTTATAAGGGAAACCCAACGCAATGAAAGCGTTATCCAGTACTGAGACATCCGATACATGTATCTCATTCCCATCCAAGTAAGCCTTACCGCCTTTCACGGCATAGAAACACTCGTCCCTACACACCTCATAGACTACTCCTAACAATAACTCCTTCCGATTTCTTAAAGCGATACTCACGCAATAAGGCGCGATATCATGAATATAGTTTGAAGTACCGTCCAATGGATCAATTACCCAACAATATTCCTCATCGGTCAAACTTCCAGAGCCTTCCTCTGCGATAAAACCAGCCTCGGGTAGCAAAGTAGACAAAGCCTCTATGATCTGTCGTTCCGATTCTTTATCCACATAAGATACATAGTTATGAGCACTTTTTTCCTCCACTAAGTTCCGGTCAAACTTTCGGCGTTCTTCTTTTAAGAATGTCGCAGAAGCACGAGCTATTTCTCGAACCTCCTTACACAAATAGGCTAAATCTAATTCCATACCGTTCATTTTATTTTGGCAAATGTAATGATTTCCATTTATAGTAATCTCATTTTAGCGACAAATGAGACCACATAAAAACGTAAAAATAATACCTATTACGAATTTGCCCTAAAACTCTGCCTTTAAGAAATATTATATTATCTTTGTGTTATGTTCAGCTAAAAAGATTGAGCTATGAAAACAATACATTATCTTTCAATCATCATCTTATCATTCAGCAGTCAAATACTTTTGGCACAGAATGATACTTTAGTCGGTGTATTGCGTGACATCAGCGATAAAATAATCAAACGCTATCCGGTCACGCTAGGCAGTCAGAATCCGATCACCGTGAAAACGAACAAACATGGCGTATTCACCATCCCGGGGGCTAACCTGAATGATACCTTGTTCGTCACTATTAAGAAAACAAGAAATGTAGTCAAAGTCCCAGTCAACGGATACAATTATATAACCATTACTTTAGAGAATAGCACATTCAACGCAGAGCGTAGTTTTGAACCGGATGAGGCCCTGAAAGAAATTATGGAAAGGGAACGAAACAAAATAGTAAGCTCAAGCGTTATGAATAAAGAAGAGATACAGAAAACCGGATGCCGGGATCTCTATTGCCTGCTACGAAGGATGAGTGGCATAACATTCGCCGATGGTTCCGTACGCATCCGTGCGAGCGTTTCCCTAAACAGTCCTAGTGACCCGCTAGTAGTGGTAGACGGTATACCGATGGACCTATCTGTTCTAAACACGATTCCCGTCGAAGATGTCTCGGAATTAAAAGTATTGAAAGACGCAGGTGAATACGGGGTGAGAGGCGCGAACGGAGCGATCGTCATAAAAACAGGCAAATAAACAAATAAGAAAAAGAGAAACGTATCAACATGAGAGTATGGATTAAACGGATAGGAGTGATATGCCTAATACCGATCGCATTGGTATTGTTACTCTCTATATTACTATATATACCTCCTTTCCAAAACTTCGCGGTACGGAAAGCGACCGAATACGCGGGAAAAGTGACTGGTATGCAAATCGGGATCGAGCAGATTAGGCTATCTTTCCCGTTAGACCTTACGGTTAAGGGTGTCGAGGTCGTAAATCCTCCCGCCGATACCTTGTTGAGTTTACAGAGCTTGACGGTACGGGTTCGTGCCCTTCCTCTTTTGCGGAAGCAAGTATTGGTAGAGGCGATCGACCTCCGGAACGTAAAGGTTAACACCGGGACTATGATTGAAGGTATGGAAATCAAAGGATTCTTGGGAAAGCTTTACCTGCACGCCGATCGTATAGACCTGTCCGAGGAAAAAGCTACATTTAATACCGTAGATTTATCCGATACCGCCATTACCCTTCTATTAAATGATTCAACCTCGAAAGAAGACACGACTTCCACACCTCTGAACTGGGTACTCAAGCTGGATAAAATCAGTTTGGACCGGGTAGCCTTCGCCCTACAAATGCCCTCGGATTCCTTACGCCTTACGGCTTTCGTAAATAAAGCCGGGCTAAATAACGGCCTCGTAGATCTTGGAGCGGAACAATATAAGGCGAGAAACTTTGACATAACGAATTCTACATTCGCTTATGACGGGAATTACGCGACACCCGAGCAAGGACTCGATTTCTCCCATATTAGTTTTACGAACCTGAACACTTCTATCGATTCCATCTTATATCAAGGAAAAGAAATAAACGCCCACATCAAGGAATTCTTCGTGGAAGAACGTTCCGGCCTCAAGGTTTCGGCATTGGCAGGAAATGTCCGGAGTGACCATGAACAGATAGACGTACCGGACCTACTTCTCCAGACACCAAATTCCGAAGTGAGATTGACAGCGACTATCCCTTGGAGCTCCCTCGAGGACCACCCACAAGGTAGCATGAAAGCCCTGTTAAACGCCTCGTTGGGGAAAGAAGATTTATTGATAGCGGCAGGTTCCCTACCGGAGGATTTCAAGAAAGCCTATCCGGACAAGCCTCTCGCTATTACGGCTGGCGTAGAAGGCAACCTCTCCAGTATACGTATCACACAAGGCGATATCATGCTGCCGGGAGCGTTTCAGATGAACGTCACGGGTAGCATGGAGTCCGTGACGGATAGCATCCGGCGAACCGGTGAGATTCAGTTAAAGGCTCGATCCGGTAATCTGGACTTTTTGCTGGCGATGCTTCCCGCCTCCCAACGGGATCAATTTGCCATTCCGGCAGGAATTCAGTTGAAGGGGGAAGCTACAGTCGCAAATCAAGAATACCGCACCGAGCTTGTTCTTACCCAAGATAAAGGCAAAGTAGGTCTGACCGCCCGCTATAATCCGGTGCAACTGGCTTATGAAGCTAATTTACGGATAGACAGTCTGGAACCTACCCATTTCATGCCCAAAGACTCTCTATTTTGGCTGACCGCCTCTGTTAAAGCAGAAGGCCGGGGCACAGACCCTTTCTCTGAACGTACATGGGCCAAACTGGACGGTAAGATATCGGATATACGCTACGGCGCCTCATCGGTATCAGACGTATCCATCGATGGCTCTCTGGAAAAGAACTTACTGAAAGTGGATCTGCTTAGCAAATACCCGTTGGCGAAAATGGATGTCTCCTTAAACGCGACCCTCCACAAGCACGAGGTGAAGGCGATGTTGATAGCGGATGTGGAGAACATGGATTTACAGGGTATGCACTTAATGGCAAATCCCTTCGCCACCTCTTTCCAGCTCTTCGCCGAGGCAGAAAGTAATCTGGATGAAGATAACACGATCGACGTTACGTTAGGAAACTGGGAGGTCGTCACCCCAAAACAAAGTTTCAAGCCGAAAACGCTGACCTTGCATGCCCGGACGGATATCGATACCACCCGTGTGTCTTTCCACGCCGGGGATTTAGGGATCATCCTCACGGGTAATGATTGCATACACCACATCACGGATAAGTTGACTAAGGTATCGAACGATATCACCCTCCAATTGGAACGGGACTCGACTGTCAATCTGGAGATCCTTCGCCCGCTCCTCCCCGATATGTACCTTGAGGTACGGGCAGGACAGGACAATCCGATCTACAACTATCTCCAAACCTATTACGTAGATTTCAAGAGCATCGCCATGAACGCCTATACCTCACCGGAAACGGGTATACGCATGGATGCCTCCATTTACGATCTGGCACGGGATACGATGCAGATCGATACCATCCGGGCGGAGATGCACCAAGATTCGCTCGGATTACTCTATAGCGCCCAAGTGATCAAGAATAAATACAGGCAGCAACAACCTTTCAGCGCCGGGCTGGACGGGCAAATACGTTATGGCTTCGGCGACGCCCGCCTTTATTTCAAGGACGGGAAAGGCGAGACCGGCTTGTTGCTCGGGATCCGGGCCGATAAGATACAGAACGGGGTCAAGTTCCATCTCTTCCCCGATGACCCGATCATAGCGTTCCGCCCTTTCAAGCTGAACCCGGATAATTACGTCGTGGTACGCGGCATGAAGGATATCGAGGCGAACCTGCGACTCAGCGGAGATAATAACGCCGCCTTGTGGATACACTCCCAAGCGGAAAGTGACGAGATGGAGGAAGTCCACGCCGAGTTGAACCAGATCGACCTTGGGGTTATCTCCGACGCGTTCACTTACATCCCGCCGATGAAAGGTATCTTGAACGCCGATTTCCAGTACGCTCCTTCCGACTCGGCCTTCATGGTCGTGGCGGATATGAACATCGATGATCTGTATTACGAGAACGAGCGTGTCGGCGAACTCATGTTCAACGCTGTCTATCTACCTTTAGAGCAGGGGAACCATCAAGTGGATATGCACCTTTTCCGGGACCGGAAAGAGGTGAGTGCCATTACCGCCTTATACCAGATGGGCGAGACCGATCATATCAGCGGCAACATCGAGTTCATGCACTTCCCCTTGGACATCGCCAACCCGTTCATTCCGGATGATATGGCGAAAATGGGCGGAGACCTCGATGGTACGCTCGCTATCAGCGGACAAAGCGATAAACCCATGGCCGAGGGATATCTGATTCTCGATACCGCCTCCGTTTATGTAGGCGCCGCAGGTTCTACCTTCCGTTTCGACGATAAAAAGATAGAAATAAAGAACAACCGGATCTTGTTCAACCAATATGGTATTTACGCATACAACAAGAATCCGTTTATCATCAACGGAGAAGTGGATTTCAACAATTTATCCCGCATGACCGCCAATCTTAAACTAACGGCGAATAACTTGCAACTGCTGAACGTTAAGAAAAACGAAGAAAGCCTTGTCTACGGAAAGCTGTTCGTCAACCTGAATTCTACCGTACGCGGGCCGTTGGATGCCTTGACCATGCGAGGCGACTTGCAATTATTGGGCGGGACGAATATCACCTACGTGCTGAAAGACTCCCCGCTGACCGTGCAAGACCGTATGTCGGACATGGTAACCTTCACCTCTTTCACGGATACCTTACGCCGGCGCATGCCTCGTAAACCCCCGTTGCCGATGGGAGGCATGGACATGCTGATGACGATCCACATCGATCCCGCCGTACAAGCGAACGTGGATTTAAGTCCCGACCAGTCCAACCATATCAATCTGGAGGGTGGCGGCGATCTTTCCTTCCAGTATACCCCGCAAGGCGATATGTTTTTGAACGGACGCTACACGCTATCCGGGGGAACCATCAAGTACTCCATCCCGGTAATCCCATTGAAGGAGTTCAACGTACAGGAGGGTAGCTACGTGCAATGGACGGGTAACCCCATGGACCCGACCTTGAACCTTACGGCCACCGAGCGAGTCCGTACGTCCGTCACCCTAACCGGGCAATCATCGCCCCGCTTGGTGAATTTCGACGTAGGCATCGAACTGACCCAGCAACTGGAGAACCTAGGGCTGCAATTTACCCTCACCGCCCCGGAAGACATGGCGATGCAGGAGGAACTGACCTCGAAAGGCCCGGAGGAACGGGCGAAGCTGGCTGTCAGCATGCTCGTGACCGGCATGTACCTCGGCGGCGGCGGTAGCGGCAAGGTGAACGTGAATATGGGAGACGCCTTGACCAGCTTCTTGCAAAGCGAGATCAACAACATCGCCGGAAGCGCCTTGAAATCCGTGGATATCAGCTTCGGCATGGAGACGTACGACGATAATGGCGACGCCGGAGGTGGTACCCGTACCGACTACTCCTTCCGCTTCGCCAAGCGATTCTATAATGACCGTATCCGTGTGGTTCTAGGCGGCCGTATCTCTACCGGCGAGAACATTAACAATGGACAGGCGCAGCCGTTCATCGATAACGTATCCGTAGAATATCGGTTAGACAGCAGTGGCTCCCGTTACGTCAAACTTTTCCACGACAAGAACTACGAGAGCCTGCTGGAAGGCGAGATCACGGAGACCGGGGCCGGTATCGTGCTCCGCAAGAAAATGATGCATCTCAGGGAGCTATTCAACTTCAAGAAAACGAAAGTGAAACCAGTGAAAGAGGAAACAGAAAAGGAATGAATATGAAAAACGTTTTAATATATTTTAGGAAGGATGCCCTCCTAGAGCAGGGAAACATGCCTTCCCAGAGCAGGGAAACATGCCTTCCCAAAGCAGGGAAGGATACTTCCCTAGGGCGAGGGGGGGTGTCTACCCAAAGAGCGATCCTATCGTCGCTGGCGCTACTCGGGCTGCTGGCCTTCTTATTCACCTCTTGCTCCACCACGAAGAACCTTCCCGAGGGAGCGGTCCTATATACCGGTATCAAGAAAATAGAGGTGAAGAACGAGGATAAGACCAAACCCGGCGAAGCCGCCTTGGAAGAGGTCGAGGCCGCCCTAGCCTATCCCCCCAACAACGCCTTGCTGGGAAGCTCCTCGATCCGGGTGCCCTTCCCCTTCGGCCTGTGGGTCTACAACGCTTTCGTGAACAAGAAAGGGAAGGTCGGCAAGTGGATCTTCAACAAGCTGGCGTCGAAACCGGTGCTGATCACCACCGTGAACCCGGAAGTCCGCGTCAAGGTAGCCCGAAACCTATTGAACGAATACGGTTATTTCAATGGAGAGACCTCTTTCGAGGTCGTACCCGATCCCAAGAATCCCCGGAAGGCGAAGCTGGAATATAGCGTCACCATGAACGATCCGTATACGCTGGACAGCATCCAATACGTCCATATCCGTCACCGTGCCGACTCATTGATCGATGCCACGATCGGCGATCGTATCCTCCGCAAAGGAGAGAATTTCAATGTCGTCCAGTTGCAAGCCGAGCGGGAACGCATCTCGTCCTTGCTCCGTAACAACGGCTATTACTATTTCCGTCCCGATTTCATCACCTATCAAGCGGATACCTTGTTGAACCCCGGGAAAGTGGCCTTACGGGTGGCCCCGAAGGAAAGTCTTCCCCCCTCGGCCCTCCGCCCTTGGAAGCTCGGGGATATATCCGTCTGGCTAAACGGCTACCAGAATGAGACTCCCACGGACTCGATCCGCTATAAGGACCTTACGATCCATTATGAGGGCAAGCTAAGGGTTCGCCCCTCGGTCATTTACAACCGTTTATATTTCAAGCCGGGGGAACTTTATAACCAGCGGGCGCAGGAACGGACGCAAACGGCCCTGTCCCGCTTGGGTATCTTCCGTTATGCCGAGTTGCAATATTCCCCCCGTGATACCATGCGCCGCCAAGATACGCTGGATCTGCGGATCAATACGGTCTACGATCTTCCATTAGACGGCGAGCTCGAGTTGAACGTCACCGCCAAGAGCAACGACCAAGTGGGTCCGGGCGCCATTTTCAGCGTGACCAAACGGAATGTCTTCGGAGGGGGCGAGACCTTCGGCGTGAAACTCCGCGGCTCTTACGAATGGCAGACCGGCAACAAGCTGGATGGTAGCAACTCCAAGATCAACAGTTATGAGTTAGGCTTGACTACCACGCTGACTTTCCCACGGGTATTGTTCCCTACATTCAGCAAACGGGACATGAATTTCCCGGCCAGCACCACCTTCCGCCTCTATGCGGACCAGATGAACCGGGCCCGTTTCTTCAAGTTGCTGGCATTCGGTGGTGACGCCTCGTATGAGTTCCAGCCTACCGCCACGTCTCATCATTCCATCACCCCTTTCAAGCTGACGTTCAACTTGCTCCAGCATACCACGCATGAGTTCGACAGCATTACCAACGTGAACAAGGCCCTAAAGAAGAGTTTGCAAAATCAATTCATCCCGGCCATGAACTATACCTATACCTATGATGACTCCCCGATCACCAGTCGCCGGAACCATCTTTGGTGGCAGGCATCCGTTACCCAAGCGGGCCTTGTCTTGGATGGGATTTATGCGTTAGCCGGGAAGAAATTCAATAAAGAGGATAAGGAACTGCTCGGTAACCCCTTCGCCCAATTCATCAAGGGAACCGCCGAGATACGTTATAATTACGCCCTCGGGCATAAGCAATATCTCGTAGGCCGATTAATGGCCGGCGCTATCTATAGTTACGGCAACGCCCGTACCTCCCCTTATAACGAGCAATTCTACATCGGCGGAGCGAATAGCATCCGTGCCTTTACGATCCGCAGCATCGGTCCCGGACGCTACTACCAGAACAGCGACAACAATAAATACGCTTACATCGACCGTACGGGTGATCTTAAATTCGAGGCCAACCTCGAATACCGCTTCCCGATCCTTGGCGACCTCCACGGGGCTACCTTCCTCGACAGCGGCAACATCTGGTTGATCCGAAACGATCCGGATCGTCCCGGCGGACAACTGAAATGGGGTAGCTTCCTCAAGGATCTAGCCTTGGGAACCGGCTTCGGCCTGCGTTACGACCTCACCTTTATCGTCATCCGTTTCGACGTGGGTATCGGCCTGCACCTCCCTTACGATACCGGAAAGAAAGGCTATTACAATATCCCGAAATTCAAGGACGGCATGGGTTACCATTTCGCTATCGGATACCCCTTCTAGCTGTTCCATTCCTAGGATTCTGTGGTCTTATCCAAGGTATTTCATTTTCAATAGGTCAACCCTAATTGGAAATGAGATACTTTTGCGCTCTCATTTTAATAACAAACAGATTAATTAACGAACAGAATCATGAAGAAGATTTTTTACTTAATGTTGGTAGCCCTTACTGTGGGTATGTTCACCGCTTGCGACGACGATGATGAGAATACCCCTCAAATCAACAACCCGGAACCCAAGGAACAATGGGGCAAGACGCTCCGGGGCGACAATCAAACCCTACTGGCCTTTCCTGATATCTATGCCGATTATTGGGAATACACCTATTCTTACAAAGATAATCCAAACATCGGCCTCCGTCTGACCGGAAAGTACCCGAAGTCACGCTTCTTTAACTTCACGGTTTATAACGACGAGACCCAGATAGACGTATCCAGCATCGAGGACGTAAATATCCAACCCGACGACAGCTCTATCAACCCCTACGTAAAGGAGACAGACGATTACGCATCAAATGGCTATACGATCTATATCATTCCAGCTAACACACCGGCTAGCGCACGTGCTTCGATGAAGAACATATGCGAGTTTCCGGAAGATGTCAATATGGTCTCCATTTTCATGCGTCTTTACTTGGCGAAACAATATAGCGGCGATGAGTATGGCGGCGTGGACATGCCTGCTATCCAAGCTTTCAATGTGACTACAGGTGAGGAAGTGGATTTCCCGAAGCGTGAGGTCTGCAACATCCACGAATCGTTGAACTTGCCGCCGATGGATTTCTCCACCGACCTGCCGCAACTCCCGTTCATGCGTGCCCCGCTGAGCCTAATGTACCCGAACAGCCCGGCAGAATACCTATTCGCCCGCATCAAACTGAACGAAGGGGAGGTAGCTACTTTCCGTTTCATCCCTCCTACGGCTCCTAAAAGCGTAAGCGAATACGCCACCGCCGATGTACGATACTGGTCCATATGCCTTGGGTCAGCCGAAACCTACTCGTATGCCTCTATTTACGACAAAGAAATGCCTAAAGTGGACAAGGAAGGTTTCGTAACCTTTATCATAGCAGACGCCAACTCCGCCAAACTACCCGATCTCCAAGCGAAAGCAGAAGCCAACGACGGTACATATATCCTGACTTGGAACCGTAAGGAGCAAGGAGATGGAATCCTTGCCTTATACCGCAACATGGTGATCAACGAGAATTATCCACATTCCATGCGCAAGCTGATGGAGTCCGTTCCTCTAGCGGCCGCCGGCGGCGATATGAGCGGTTTCAATCCGATGAAGATGATCGCCATGCTCGCTATGGGCAACTGGGGCCCTCAAGGCTATAAATTCAGCGAGGACGATTTCTTGAGCGATAGCTTCAATTACGCCAATATCCGAAGAATGAAATAAACCGATAGACATATCGTATTTTCAAGTCCCCTCGTATCCGGTCTGAACCGGGACAAGGGGACTTCATTTTCACACTCTTATCATAAACCATGGAATTTAGATTCCTTATAGACGGGCGGTAATATAATCAATGATCTGCAGACAAAGGCTCGTAGTCTGCTCGTTCACATCCAATTCCGGATTCAGCTCTACCAGATCCATCGATTTAATCAAGTTTGTCGATAGCATATGATCCACGAAGTTATTAAACTCATCCGGCATCAGTCCCTCACACACACGGGTTCCCGTGCCCGGGGCGAAACGGGGGTCTATGCTATCCACGTCTATGCTGAAATGCACGTTGCGGATCTTCCGTTCCTTCAATTTCCGCTTGATGTCCTCCGCAACGAAGCCGATACCTTTCAGATGGATCGTCTCCATCGTATAGACACTCAGCTTCTCCCGCTCGATCAAATCCCACTCGCCCTCATCCAGACTGCGGGTCCCGACCAAGAATACGTTCTGCGGGTTCACCTTGTTCCCGGGTGCGTAGACATTCACCAGCTCCTCGCTTCCCATCCCCATCAATGCGCTAAGAGGCATCCCGTGGATATTACCACTGGGTGACGTCTCGCTGGTATTGATATCCCCATGAGCGTCCAGCCAGATAATGCCGAAATCATCATAACATTTGCCCACGCCCGAGGCACTTCCCAAGCCCAGCGAATGATCCCCACCGATTACCAAGGGGAAAGCGCCGCCTCTCAAGGTATCATAAACCAACTCCGCCAAGTTGTTATTCACCTCTACGATGGCATCCAAGTATTTCATGCTGTTTCCCCGGGCGAATTTATCTGCCTCGCTAACCGGAGGCACATATAAGTTACCCAGATCGAAAGCACGATGCCCGTTTCCCCGTATCAACTTCATCAATCCCCGTTCCCGGAGGTGATTCGGGGCACGCTCTACGCCCTCCCGATCACATCCCAAGTTCAAGGGAACGCCTATTACATTTATTTTCATACCTTAGAATTTAGCAAATGTATCTCGTATGATACCAATAGCTTCCATCATTTGCTCCTCAGTAATCACCAAAGGAGGCGTGAAGCGGATGATATGATCGTGGGTAGGCTTAGCTATCAAGCCATTTTCCTTCAACGCCAGACAGATATCCCAAGCCGTCTTCCCATCTTTAGGTTCCGTCACGACAGCGTTCAGCAAGCCTTTACCCCGTACTTTCTTAATCATCGGATTATCGATCTTCTCAATCTCGCTACGGAACAATTCACCCATCTTGAAAGCGTTCTCCGAGAGACACTCGTCGCGTACCACCTCCAAGGCGGCGATAGCTACCTTCGCCGCCAATGGATTGCCCCCGTAGGTAGAACCGTGCTCTCCCGGAGCGATCGTTAGCATGATCTCATCATCCGCCAATACCGCCGAGACCGGACTGACCCCACCCGACAAGGCCTTTCCCAAGATCAAGATATCCGGGCGAATCCCCTCGTAATCGCAAGCCAATAGCTTACCGGTACGACCGATACCTGTCTGTATCTCATCTGCGATAAACAACACATTATGCTGATGGCAAAGATCATAGCAAGTCCGCAGATAACCATCGTCGGGCACCACGACCCCGGCCTCACCTTGGATCGGTTCCACCAAGAAGCCTACTACATCGGGATCTTTCAAGGCCTCGGCCAACGCATCTACATGATTATAGGGTATCTTTATAAACCCGGGCGTATAAGGACCGAAATCGGCGTAGGAACTAGGGTCGGTACTCATAGAGATAATCGTGATCGTACGTCCGTGGAAATTCTCGCTACAAACTACGATCTTCGCACGCTCCGGGGCGACCCCTTTCCGACGGTATCCCCAACGGCGGCAAAGCTTCAAGGCCGTCTCCACCGCCTCGGCCCCCGTATTCATCGGCAAGAGCTTGTCATATCCGAAGAACTTACAGGTAAATTCCATGTACTCACCCAGTATATCCGCATGAAAGGCACGGGATACGAGCGTAAGCTTCTCCGCCTGCTCCATCAGGGCCTTCACGATCTTAGGATGACAATGTCCTTGGCTCAAGGCAGAATAGCCGGACAAGAAATCAAAATAACGTTTTCCTTCCACGTCCCACACGAACACGCCTTCGCCTCTTCTGAGAACGACCGGCAGGGGATGATAGTTGTGGGCACCATACTTCTCCTCTCTGGTAATGTAATCTTCCGGTTTCATACTATAATTGAGTTTAAATGACTGTCATATTGTAAGCGTTTACATCGGGATAGCTCAAAGATAAGCATTTGCGGCTAACCAATTGATTACGGGTATGTATGTTAAGAAACATATCCACAAAAAAGAAGGGATGCCCTGCTCTCTTCAAGGAGAAACAAGGGCATCCCTCGCACATTAGACAAACAACGCTTAGTTCCGTATCCGTACCTTATAGGTCTGGTCGGCTATCCGGACAAGATAGACTCCCGCGGGAAGGGCGTATCTCGTCTCGCCGGGAACGACCGCGAACCGGGCACGACTGGCACCCGACAGGCCGACAACCCATGCCTCAGCCGGACGATCCGCACGGATATGGAGAGCGTTGGCAGAGGTCCAAACCGCCATGCCTCCCTCTACCGAGGCGTTCGATGTCGGGGTATCCGGCGTATCCGGGGTGTCCGGCTGATCGGGATACTCCGGTTTATCCGGCTTATCCGTATAGCTTACCACGAATGGGCTGAAGCTGGTAACGGAGATCTCCATATAGTCCTCCTTCAATATCAAGTTGTCCTTAGCCTCGGAATACACGTCTACCACGCCGTCCGAGCGGAGGTGGATAATCACGATATCATGTTGGTCTTTTCTTACGCCTTCCGGATACGGGATACGTACCGTCACGATATCGGAGGGTTGCACAGGGGTTACGGCGGTCGTGGTCGTCTCATTGTCGCCGGAAATCTTGGTCGTCACCTTAACCAAGGTCACTTCCATCACGATCTTCGGGGCATCAGGAGCGATACCCGCATATTGGGCGGCAGCTTCCGCTTTCTCTTCAATCTCCGCCTTTTTCTCTGAGTCTTCTATATCTTCCTTCACCAAGCGGAGGCTGGAGAGTTCCGTATCCGATGGCAGGGATACGGCATCGGGGATGATCACGATCGGGTTATCATCCGTTGGAACATTCATATCCTGCCCTTCCTTTTCCTTGGGAACGGCCGGTGTACCGATCGTAGCGGCCTCTTCCGGGGGTACGGAAGATTCCTGCGTAAAGGCAGCGGTTATCGTCTTGCTGAGGCAGGTGCCAATATTAACCGTCTCAGCTGTCTGCGAGGAACCATCCACGCTGTATTCTTTGAACTCGTAATTCTGCAAGGCTGTATTTGCCAAGTTTAACTCGATATTCTGGGGTACGGCATCACCGGATTTCACGACCACTTCCTTACCCTCTTTTTTATAGGAAACGGAGATCGTGCCGCCTTCCGGCTGTTGGATCGTGACGTAACATACCGGCTGGGGAGCTACCGTGAAGTTCACCGCATATGTGCGTTTGGCCTGTCCATCCTCGGCGGTAACGACCAAGGTAGCCTTGGCCTTTCCATCCACGAGCTGTACGGTAGCTGCGGTAGGCGCTACGGTAGCCTTCGTATCGACCGGCTGGCCGGATAAGGTGAGGGTAGCCGATCGCGAGGTCGTGCTTGGAAGCACCACGTCATACGCTATCGTAGAGGCGAGGAAGCCGGGGATCGATTTCGCCGTCTCACCTCCTACCTGATACGAGAGGGAACTCAAACGGGTTTCCGAGGATTGAGCCGCAGGACTCCTCTCAAATCTTACCTCAACCTTCACCTCAAAAGCCGGCATCAAGAAACAGGTCGCACCATTCCCTTTCTCCAACGGAACGATTATCTCTTTCCCGATTTCATCATTCCCGAACACCTTCAAGGAGCCGAACACCATTTGGCAGCCCTCGTCGGGGGTGGCGGTGATCGTCACCTCCTTGAAGAAGGCGAGCTTGTCGCCAGAGGTTAGCGGGTTACCATTCACACTCAAGGCCAACGTACCGTTCGCAGGATCGGCGAAGGTGACGGCCTGCGGAATCTTCTCGTACTTCACCTCTACCTCAACCGAGTAGTCCGGCATGGTGAAGATGTAAGTGTTATCGCGGCCATCGACCGGCGTTGCCTGCAGCGGAGCTTCGGGGCCATTATAGGGCTTAACCTTCGGGTAGCCGGAAACCATTTGGTAGCCGACGTCGGGAACGGCGGTAAGCGTCACCTGCGTGCCGGGAATAAGCTTGGCACCGGAGGCAAGCTTGGTACCGGCGGTATCCAAGGCCAGCGTACCGTTCGCAGGGGCGGTGAAGGAGACGGCGTAAGGGATCTTCTCATACTGCACCACTACCGTGATCCCCGCAATCTGGAAGTCCGGCACGGTGAAGGTGTAAGTGTTATCTCTGCCGGAGACCGGCCTTACCTCTACTTCATAAATGTTCGAGTCCGTGACGCGAGCCTTCGGGTAGCCGGAAGCCATCCGGTAACCTGCGGCGGGAACGGCGGTAATCGTCACCACCGTGCCGGGGGCGAGCTTGGCACCGGAGGCAAGTGGGGTACCGGCGGCACTCAAGGCCAGCGTACCGTTTGCGGGAGTGGCGAACGTGATGGGGTGCGGGATCTTCTCGTACCGCGCCTCTACCGTGGCCGGGTAGCTGGGCATGGTGAAGGTGTAGGCGTTATCGCTGCCGGAGACCGGCATAACCGGCACCGTAGTGGCGGGCGTACCCGTGCGGTAAACCTTCGGGTAGCCGAAAGCCATTTGGTAGCCGGCGGCGGGGGCGGTCGTAAGCTTCACCTGCGTGCCGGCATGCAAGGTTGTCGGAGAAGCAAGGAGCGTCGTGCCGTTCGCCGAGAGCGAGAAGGAGGCAGCGTGCTCCGGAGCCGTATAGTTCAGCGTGAAAGGAAGGGCGGGAAAGTCGGGACGGGCCTTCGTCTCGATCCCTTCCTGCGCCCGGGCAGTCATTGAGAAGACCGCCAGCAGGCATACGAGCCATAAACTAATATATCGTTTCATATCAAAGCGCTATTTTATAAGTGATGTTATTGATTCGGATCATGTAAATACCGGAAGGCAAAGCCAAGCGGGTATCGCCGGGGGCGATAGAGGCAGCGTAGACGACACGTCCGTCGGAGCGTACCACGGTAAGCGCGGCGGCTTCCCCGGAGTAGACGTGCAGCGCCCCGTCGGTGGCCCAGACACGGAGGGCGGCGGTAGCGGCGGCGATCTCGT
>UMBI01057682.1_pt1 | contig 35655 bp, 34 predicted proteins | sample 1963911 | NCBI WGS metagenome assembly UMBI01 (sample SAMEA4835936, study PRJEB28245) | human gut metagenome | biome: gut microbiome; material: fecal sample | place: Denmark | collected 2008
AATGTTCACAAGCTCTGTCATCGCGTTTTCGTGATTCTCGATCAGGGAATTAAATACCTCCTCAGTCTCCCGGCTGACTTCACTGACATCCGGCCAGAGTGCTGTATACTTTCCCTCAAACTCAGAGCCTCTGGATAACAGGTCGATCTTTACTTTTCTGGCGCAAAGAGCTTCTGCAAGGGCAAAAAGGCTGACACGTCTTCCGGGAAGGCTGGCCTTTTTTGTCACATCCGCAAGGAGCAGAAGCGCCAGTGTGTATTTCATTTCCGGACCGGAAAATACATCCGGAAGATAGATCTTTTCAAATTCGTAGGCATCTCTTCGGTAACGCATCATATAAAGCAATCCGGAAACATGGTCCGGATGAAAATGTGTCAGAAGAAGATTTTTTTTGCGGATGGTGGTAAGGTCTGAGATGATCACGTCAAAAACTTCTCTGCGCGGCCGTCCTTCGATCTTGCTGTTGGCTGCTCCGAAATCCACAAGCAGGCTGCTTTTTCTGTCACGAATGCAGAAACAGTCCCCGAATCCTACATTGTACATTCGTATTCTCATTTGTTTTTCCTCTCTCAGAACCAGATCTGCATATCATACCAGGTTGCTCCGCCGTGGCAGGAGTCTGCAACGCCCAGTTTCTTCAGTCCGTGGCTCTCATAGAATGGAATCATATGCTCCTTACAGGTAAGGATCAGGGCTTTTTTTCCACGCTCTTTCGCAAGGTTCTTGAAGTATTCCACAAGTTCTCCGGCGATTCCCTGATGACGGTATTCTGGGATCACGTTCAGTCCGAATACGGTCTGGATCTCTCCGTCTTTTTTATGAAGAGTGATATCATGATAAAATTCGTCCGGAAGTACCGGTTTATCTGTGGTTCCTCCGTTGATAAATCCTACGATCTGATCGTTCTTTACCGCTACTACAAAGTTCTCCGGGAATGCTCCCATACGGTTCACAACGTCCTCATGGCTTGCTGCTTCCGCAGGTGGGAAACAGATTGCCTCGATTTCTGCCAGACGGTCTGCCTCCTTTGGATCTGCCAGTCTGATCTGTAAATTTTCTGCCATTTTTTGTGGTCTCCTCTATATTATTTATTCCGTTTTCATTCGGTTTTGGTTCTTTTTTAATTATATCGGGTGAGGGAAAATGCGTCAACGTGTAACATACAAAAAAGCCCTCAGTATTCGCACTACTGAGGGGTTCGTTCTTTTGTTTTTATCTGTCATTATCACAGCACCGACCGGATCAGCTGCTCCGTATACTCTGTCTTCGGATGCTCAATGATCTCTTCCGGTGTCCCTTCCTCTTCCACATGTCCGTCATGCATCACGATCACCCGGTCGCAGAACAGCTGGACAAGGGCCAGGTCATGGCAGATAAAAAGAAAGGATAGCTGGTTTTCTTTTTTTAACTTCTGAAGCAGCTCCATGATCTGTTTCTGCACAGTCACATCCAGGGCGCTGGTTGCTTCATCACAGATCAGCACTCTGGGTTCCACAGCCAGGGCTCTGGCAATAGCCGCTCTCTGGCACTCCCCTCCGCTGACCTGATGGGGATACCGATCTGCATATTCCGGAGTCAGTCCGCAGGTAAGCAGAAGCTTTTCCACACGGTTCCTAGTTTCCTTCTTACTTATCCCCATATTCCGGAGACTTTCCCCGATGCCGTCCCCAAGAGTGCATCTGGGGTCAAAGGATTCTGCCGGTGTCTGGAAGACCATCTGAAGTTCCCGGTAAGTTTCCCGGAGAGCTTTTCCCTTCGCATGTGTGATATCTTTTCCCAGGAAAAAAATCTTTCCATCTGTAATATCCGTTAGATGCGTGATCATTTTTGCCACTGTACTTTTTCCGGAACCGGATTCGCCCACGATACCAAGAACTTCTCCCGCGTTCAGAAAAAAGCTCACATCTTCCACAGCCGTGAAGGATTTTTTCCCGGATAAAAATGTCTTTTTCAGATTCTGCACTTCCAGGATTTTTTCTGCCATCATCTTCCTCCATTTCCGGTGCCTGCACGTTTCAGGCGAAGTACCGAACGCATAAGTTCTTTTGTATAAGGATCTGTCGGAGCTGTCAGGACCTGAGCTGTTTTTCCATATTCTCTCACTTCTCCGTTTTTCAGTACCAGAACCTGATCTGCCATTTTTTCTACTACGCCGATGTTGTGTGTGACAACGACCATGGCTGTTTCATACTCCCGGCGCATCAGCAGCATTTCCTCAACCACCTGTTTCTGTACTGTTACATCCAACGCGCTGGTAGGCTCATCTGCCAGAAGAAGTGATGGATTCTGCAGCATGGAAATGCAGATTCCCACCCGCTGGTTCATACCACCGGACAGTTCAAAAGGATAGCTCTTTAAAACACGCCCTCCATCTTTGAGCCCGATCTTCGCCATCATTTCCAACGCACGTCTGTCGCATTCATGGCGGCTGATCTTTTCGTGTTCACGGAGACTTTCATAAATCTGGTCACCTACGGTACGGATGGGGCAAAGAGCTGCTCCTGAATCCTGAAAGATCATGGCGATCTCCGGTCCCAGAAGTGTGCGGAGTTCTTTTTCCGGCATATCCACTATATTTTTTCCCTTGTACCAGATATCTCCTTCTGTCACCATGCCTTCATTTCCCAGAAGTCCCATGATTGCCTTGATAATAGTACTTTTTCCGCTTCCGGATTCGCCTACTACACCCAGAATCTCCCCTTTATTCAGTTCCAGATCCACATCATGTACAACCGGCTCTCCGTTGTAGCAGATCGTCACATGCTCAAGCTTCAACAATGATTCCATCTTATTTCACTTCCAGATCTGCTGTGATCTCGTAATAATCACATGGATGGGCAGTCAGCCCCGATACATTTGACTTTGACACAAGTCCCATATTCAGATGAGAAACAAAGAAATACGCATCATCATCCAGAATGGTCTGCTGTGCGTCCACAGCAAGCTTGCTTCTCTCATCTGTATCAAAGGTCTCATGCAGCTTCGCCACGATATCATCAAGATCCGAATTGCTGTATTTGCCATAATTTTTGGCAGCATCAGATACAACTGTACTTGTGAAGAAATATTCCGGATCACCGGTAGGTGCAGTTGTAAGCGAGCTTACATATACATCAAATTCTCCATTCTTTGCATACGTCGCATGGTCTGCTGTATTGTTGACATCGACCTCAATTCCGATGTCCTTTAAAGTGGACTGTGCATATTCTGCAAGCTTAGGCTGTTCCAGACGGGTTGGATAGGTCAGCCATGTGATGGACAGCTTCTTTCCGTCCTTATCTGCATAGCCATCTCCATCCGTATCTGTCCATCCGGATTCTTCCAGAAGCTTTTTCGCCTCTTCCGGATCATAGGACGGTGCCTTTACTGCATCGTTTCCATAGGAAAAGCTGCTTGGGAAGGCTCCCACTGCCGGAACACCTCGTCCTTCCATGATCACACTGCAGAAACCGTCCTTATCGATTCCCATCTCAATGGCTTTTCTCACATTCTGATCCTGCATCAGTTCAGACTTCATATTAAACTGTCCGAAGAAACATCGGCTTGTTGCTACAGAGCTGATCTGATAGTCCGGATTTCCGTCAAAAAGCGCATAGTTGTCATACTGAAGTCCATAAGTTCCCTGTATATCGCCTGTCTGTAATGCTGCTGTCAGGGCACTTCCGTCTGAGAAGGATTTTACGATAACGTTGTCTACCTTTACATCTCCGCCCCAGTAATCCTCATTTTTTACCAACTTGATCTCTGTTGGAGATACCTCTGTTGCAACATAAGGGCCTGTTCCTGCCACATTTGCAGAGCCGCCCTCTCCCTGTACGCCATAATCCATATCAATGATAGCACCATATGGATCACCGAGATAATTGATCAGTGCCGGACATGGTTCGGAAGTATGGATCGTTACTGTCATTCCATCTGCTTCGATCTTATCGATCTTCATATCGTAAGGTGCACGGTCATGGTTTGCGATCAGATCTTCCAGACATTCCTTTACCGCTTCTCCGTCCATGGTTCTTCCGCTGGAAAATTTCACACCGTCACGAAGGGTGATCTTTACTGTATTATCGTCTGTAAATTCATAGTCTGTAGCAAGCCATGGCTCTACCTCCATGTTGTCATTGTACTTAAACAATGTTTCTCCTACACCATAACGCAGACAGCTCCATCCGGAATAATTGTCGTGAGGGTTTAATCCTGCATCTCCCATTTCTTCACTGTATCCGGTAGTTCCGTAAACAAAGGTAGTTCCTTCACTCTTTTCTTTGCTTTTTGCTGCTGCCGGAACTCCCGTCATGCTCATGACCATTGCCGCTGCAAGCACTGCTGCCAGAATCTTTTTCTTCATAATCTCCGCTCTCACTTTCTGTGTTATATTTATTTATAAGTGCCTGTTATCCTTTTCTCCTGTTTCGTTCCTTCGGATCCATATAATCCCGGATCGTATCTCCCAGAAGATTAAAGATCATTACCGTAATAAAAATCGCCATTCCCGGCGCAAGTACCATCCACGGTGAAATCTGCAGCATACTTCTTCCATCGTTGATCATACTTCCCCATTCTGCCATTGGAGGCTTTACACCAAGTCCGAGAAAGGAAAGTCCTGCCAGCTCCATCATCATGGTTCCAATATCAAGAACTGACGTAACAAGTATGGGGCCTGCAATATTTGGAAGGATATGTTTGAGCAGAAGCTTTCCTGTACTGCTCCCGGAAAGCTTTGCCGCCATAAGATATGCAGAGTCCTTCTGAGTCAGAGTAAGCCCTCTGGCAAGTCTTGCAAACTTCGGCCAGCTGATCACCGCCAGAGCAATAATGGCATTTTGGATACCGCCTCCCAGAACACCTGCTACTGCCAGGGCAAATACCAGTCCCGGAAAAGCCAGGAACAGATCGGAGATACGCATCAGAACGGTATCGGCTTTGCCGCCCTTCCAGCCACAGAAAATACCAATAGCCGTTCCCACCACCGTGATCACCGCAACCAGGAGCAGTGTTGCATAAATACTGGTCGTACTTCCTATGATCACACGGGAAAGCATATCTCTTCCATAACGGTCTGTCCCGAGCAGATGCTCCGGTCCCGGCGGTTTCTGAGCAAGTGCCAGATCCTGGGCATAAGGATCATAAGGGCAGAGATATTTTGCAAATGCCGCTACAAACAGAAGCACTGCTGTAAGCACAAGAAAAAAGACGAGCTTTGCTTTTGTATGATTTTTCCGGATCTTCTGCTTCCGGACTGTGATATTATTTTTTCCACTCATGCTCTGTCACCTCCAAGTCGTACTCTCGGATCCAGATAGTGGTAAATAATATCTGTCACCAGATTTACCAGAACATAAATAACCGCCATCCATGCCACATAAGCCTGGATGATCGGATAGTCACGCATGGTGATCGCATCTACCGCCAGTTTTCCGACACCATCCCACATAAAGATATTTTCCACAATGGCAGTTCCTCCCAAAAGATTGCCGATGGACAGAGCCAGCAGTGTGATGATCGTCAGCATGGAAGCCTTCATTACACTCTTCCAGATGATCACACGACTGCGGATCCCTCTTGCCCGGGCTCCGGTCACATAATCCTTATTCAGTTCTTCAAGAACCGTGGCACGCACCTGTCTGGTATATTTTGCAGCCATGGAGATCGCCAGTGTCAGTGTCGGCAGAATAATACTCTGTCCGAGATCTGTATTTGTGACTACCGGTAAAACGCCCAGCCTGATGGACAGAAAATACATCAGGACCATGGCAGCAAAAAAATTCGGCATGGAATTGCCGATAAAGCTTAAAAATCTTATCAGATAATCTACCCATTTGTTGTGCTTTACTGCTGACAGGATTCCCAACGGGATCGCAAGAACAATTGTAAGAAGGATTGATGACAGAGTCAGCATCATCGTTGCCGGAAGCTTTGAAATAAAGGTTTCATAGACATCTCTGTGAGACACATAGCTCTCTCCCATATCTCCGGTTACCATTCCCGCAAACCAGGCAGCATATTGTACAAGGAATGGTTTATCAAGGCCATATTCTGTCTTTGCATTATCAATGACCTCCTGAGATACTGCAGAGCCTGCATTTTCATACATATAAGTTACTGCATCTCCGCCGGCAAGCCGCATCATGGCAAAAGAAAGAAATGTGATCCCGATCAGGACCGGGATCAACTGCAGCAACCGTTTTATTATATATTTTCCCATATTTTCCTCTCCGCACTTTGTTTCTCAGTATTTCGAATAACAAAAGTTTAACAACACGGCTGTTCTGCCACAACCCCGGCGGGGGGATTTTACATATTCCATTTTGTCATGCATCTGTATTCCATTATGTTCTTATATTCTCACACAGTGACATGCGGATAATTCTTTCCAGCCCTCTCCAAGAGACTGTGGCTCTTCATACTCGATCAGCCTCCGTTTTCTCTCTTCCAGCGGATCCGGGATATGGATCGCAGAAAGCAGGGACTGTGTATAAGGATGCTGCGGATTTTCAAAAAGCTCTTTTGTAGGTGCCATTTCTACCAGCTTTCCGTTTTTCATCACACCTGTTGTATCACTTAAAAAACGTACCATGGACAGATCATGGGCAATAAAAAGAAACGAAAATCTTTTTTCCTGCTGAAGCTTTTTAAAAAGCATGACGATCTGTGCCTGGATAGAAATATCCAACGATGCGATGGGTTCATCTGCAATGATAAGACGCGGTTCCATGAGAAGGCTTCTTCCTATGGCAACTCTCTGTCTCTGTCCGCCGGAAAGCTCTCCCGGCTTTTTCGAAAGAATGCTTTCATCCAGTCCTGTCTCCTTCAGGATTTCCCGAAGCCTGTTCTCCAGCATTTCTCTGTCACGGATCCTGCGGCTGATCTTTACAGGCTCCAGCATGATCTGCCGTATGCTCATTCGGGGATTCAGTGCAGCGCCCGAATCCTGAAAGATCATCTGGATCTCAGTCTGCATTTTCTTCCGCATTCCGAAAGGATCCTTTTTATCCGGCACTCTTTCTCCCTGATAAAAGATCTCCCCGCCTGTAGGCCGGTAGATTCCTGCAAGCGTTCTGGCTGTCGTGGATTTTCCGCAGCCGGTCTCTCCCACCAGTGCCATGATCTCACCTTCCCGGATACTGAAGGAAACATCATCCACTGCATGGATCGTATAATCGGAACGGATACGGAAATGCTGCTTCAGATTTCTGGCTTCGATCAGTACAGGCGCCTGTTTCTGTTCTGTTTTCTGTAAAAATGACGCTTCCTTTTTATCCGGTTTCTGTTTACGGCCGCTGTTTTCCTGTAATCTGTCCTTCAAAATGGAGGGCTTTTCTATTTTCGGAGCTCTTTCATCCAGAAGCCATGTGGCTGCATAATGCGTATCACTGACTTTAAACATCGGAGGAGTCTGTTCATAATCGATTGCCAGCGCCTGGGGATTTCGAACGGCAAATGCATCTCCTGGCGGAGGATTCAAAAGAGAGGGCGGCATTCCGGGGATCGGATTCAGCTCCCCTTTTTCACCTGCAAATACAGGCAGTGAAGACAGAAGTCCCCAGGTATAAGGATGCCGGGGATCATAATAAACCTCTTCCGCTGTCCCGATCTCAATGATCTTTCCTGCATACATAACTGCAACTCTGTCTGCGATCCTTGCAACAGCTCCCAGATCATGAGATATGAACACAATACTGATCCCTGTTTTTTCTCTCAGTTCAAGAAGCAGATCCAAAATCTTTGCTTCTACAGTTGCATCCAGTGCTGTAGTCGCCTCATCGGCAAATAATATTTCCGGATCACAGGCCAGTGCAATAGCCAGCACACAACGCTGACGCATTCCTCCGGAAAAAAAATGAGGCTGCAGGCCATAGCGCTGTTCTGCATCCGGAATCCCTACCAGCTTCAGCATTTCCACAGCTCTTTTTTTCGCCTCATCCCTGGATACTTTCTGATTTTTGATAATAGCCTCTGTAATCTGTTTGCCAACCGGGATCGTCGGATTCAGCGTCAGCATAGGATCCTGGAACACCATGCTTACCTTACTTCCGCACAGCTTTTCCATTTTTTTTCTTTTATAGGCTGTGATATTCTCTCCGCAGAGACTGATCTCTCCGCTTTTTACATGTGCATTCGGTGGCAGAAGCTTCATCACGCTACGGCACATAACGGTTTTTCCACATCCGGACTCACCTACGATACAAAGTATCTCTCCTTTTTTTACCGTGAGATCAACATTCCGGACGGCCTGTACCTCGCCGTCCGGTGTGTCAAAGCTTACCGAATAGTTTTTTAATTCCAAAACGGTTTCCTGCATGATCTTTTCCTTATTTTGTAATGGTCCAGTCTTCAATATTCCACATAACACCTACGGAATGATGTCCCAGAACACGTGTGGTATCCAGTCCGTCAAGTCCGGAAACGCCTACATAATCTCCCTGAAGATAAGCAACCAGAAGGATTCCAGGTGCCTCGGCGTATGCCTTTTCGAATTCACTATATGCTTCTTTTCTGGCTTCCTCAGTCTCACCGTGACGGCCTTCCTCAAGATATTTATCCACATCTGCATTGGAATAATGCATGTTGTTTCCACTTGCATCGGTTACAAAGTTTACATATGCCATATCCGGGTCAAACTGTGTTGCATAGCCGGCAAGAAATCCATTGTATCCTGCATCCCAGTCAAATTTGGTAACAAGCTTTACTTCCATTTCCACACCAGCCTGCTTCAGCATATCAGACATGACATTGGCAATATCCACACGCTCTTCTTCGTAATCACGTACCTGGATGGTAAAGTGGAATTTCTGTCCGTTTCTCTCATAGATCCCATCATCACCTTTTTTCCATCCCAGCTCTTCCATCTTCTTTGCAAAGGTATCCAGATCATAGGAGTAGATATTGGCTTCCTTATCTGTTCCGAGAGGGTTTCTCTGGATCGGGCTGTATGCCGGCTCTCCCTGTCCTGCAAGAACACCTGCAATAATGGAATCCTTATCCAGCGCATAATTCAGAACGCCGATAGAATCTCCGTTTTCCTTCCAGAAATCTGTGCTCATATCCATGGCTGCTCCACGGTAATCTGCTGTGGTGAACTCCCAGTAATTATATCCGTCCTTATCCTTGAACTGAGAAGCGTAGTTGGAATTCAGCCATGCAAGATCCGCCTCACCGGACTGGAGCATGGTTGCCTTTGTAGTCTCATCCGATACTGTACGATATACAACGGTTTCAATATTCGGAACCTTTCCGTAATAATCTTCATTTCGTTTCAGTGTGATCATTCCACCGGTAGCATCCCAGTCTTCAAATTTATAACGGCCTGTTCCCACCGGATTCTGGTTAAAGGATGTGGTATTCACGTCCTCTCCTTCCAGAAGATGCTCAGGAAGGATTCCCATGGTAAAGTAATCCAGCATGGCAGCATCATACTGATCCAGTGTAAAGATCACCGTCTGATCATCCGGTGCCTCAATGCTTGTAATGTCCTGATAGTTGCTGGTGATACTGGCTCCCAGGGTTTCATCCTCTGTAAGCTCCTTATAGGTGTATACAACATCCTCTGCATTGAAATCTTCTCCATCATGCCACTTAACACCATCTCGAAGCTTAAAAGTATAGGTATTGGTATCCTTGTCAAAGGTATAGCTCTCTGCAAGATCCTCTACCGGCTTTCCATTGGCATCATATTTCATCAGTCCTGAAAAAATAAGATCCGGAAGTTCATCATGGTTATTCAGAAGGGGATTAATTGTACTTTCTGACTCACCTGCATATACCAGGGTTTTGTTTTCTTCTGCCGCAGCTACAGTTACCGCACTGCCTGCAGCTGCTCCTGTACATGCTGCGGTCACTGCTGCCAGTGTTATCGCCACATATTTTCTTCCATAGTTGATTCCTGTTCTCTTGTTCATTCTGTTTTCCTCATCTTTCCTTATTTTCAAACCGGTTATCCTCACTTCGGAATGCTTCATCACGGTTTGTATTCAAATATTTTTGACTGCATCAGAGATTGCTGTAATGGTTATTTACCTCACTTCTCACAAAGCTTCCCATACTGGTAATGCACATTAAAGTAATGACCAGAAAAACTCCGGGGATCACAATCACCCACCAGGTATTCATGATCAGTGCTTTATTTGCCAGCGAGAGCATACTTCCCCAGGAGACTACATCAGCCGGAAGCCCGAGGCCAAGAAAGCTTAATGTAGATTCCATGGTAATACAGCTGCTTATCGAAGAGATCACCACAAACATGATCGCCGAAACAAAATTCGGGATCAGATGGTGATACATCACATATCCAAAACTTCCTCCGCAGAGTCTTGCATACATCACATAATCACTGTTTCTTATCTGCCGCACTTCACTTCTTACAATACGTGCCAGTGCAAACCATCCGGTAATACCGATGATCACAGATATGCTGATCACATCATCGGCCTGAAGGACTGCTGACAGGATCAGGATCAGCAGAAGCGTCGGAATACTTCCGCACATTTCCGTAAACCGCATCAGAACCGAGTCCACCTTTGGCCCTGCTGTTCCGCTGATGCATCCGTAGGTAACACCGATCACAGTAATGATCGCAGCTCCCAGAAGCCCGATCACCAGAGAAACCCTTCCGCCATACCAAATCAGTGAATAAATATCTCTTCCAAGCGAATCCGTTCCAAAGATAAATTCCTTTCCCGGCGGTGTATTCAGATTCTGGAGATAAAAACCTGAGGGATCATGATTTGCCACAACATTTGCAAATACACAGCCCAAAACGATCAGAAAAAGCAGGAACGCAGAAAATACCGGTTTCCCCTTCAGCTTTTCCTGAAATGTTTTTTTCCGTTTTTCAGATTCTTGCTGCTTCCACCCGGCACCAACTACCTGAAAAAGCTCAGCTTCTGAAAGCTTCCGGTCAACTACCATACCCTCACCTCCGAATCCTTCATTCTTGGATCGATCTCTTCATTGACAGTCTGTGCAACAAAGCTGCTTAAAAATACGATAAATCCCGTGATCAGCACATCAATCATCAGCAGATTATAATCATGATATTTTGCAGATTCCACTGCAAGGTTTCCAATTCCCGCATAATTGAAAACAGCTTCCACAGTTACAGTCCCACCGGTTACATGGGGTACCGAAACTGCCATGATACTCACGATCGTCGGCATTACATTTCGAAGACAATGCTTCCACAGGATCTTTCTTTTGGAAAGTCCCTTGGATCTGGCAAGAAGTACATAATCCTTCCGCACCTCATCCAGGAATTTGTTACGTATCATATATGCGTAATACCAGAGATGGCTGAAGATCATTACTACCAGCGGAAGGATCATATGCTTCATACGATTGCCGATACTATCTGCCATTCCCACATCATAGGCACCGCTGCTTGGGAACCATCCAAGATTTACACTGAAGATCAGGATCAGTACCACACCAAGCCAGAAAGCCGGCACATAATAGGCTGCTGTTCCGATCTTGCAGATCAGCCGGTCGATCCACTGATCCTCATGGAGCGTACAGAATATGGCGATCAGAACTGCCAGTATAAAGATCACAATATAAGCGATTCCTCCCAGCACCAGAGTATTTCCGATCAGCGGTTTGATCACATTCATAACCGGCTGCCTGTATTTCAGCGACAATCCGAAATCACCATGGACTGCATTGGCAAACCACCTTACATACTGTACCCCGATCCCCTGATCCAGTCCCAGTCTTGTTCTGGCCGCAGCCACTTCCTCGCTGGTCATCATTTCCAGAGAATCTCCGTAAAAGGACTGCAGGGGATCTCCCGGCGCCAGTCTCGCCAGCCAGAACACCACCACAGACAGCAGAAACATAACCACTGCAAGCAGAAGGATCCGTTTCAGGATCCGGATGACCAGTTTATTTTCTTTGTTCATAATTTTCCTTTCCCACTTCCCTTTACTTACATGTAAGACAGTAAGGCAGACATTCGCATTCCGCTCTGCTGCATGCTCATGAACACAAATCGTGGAGCGATTTGTGTTCATATTTCAAAAGCAGTTATGGCATCCAAAACCATAACTGCTTTTGAAAGGGTCGTGTTATTATTCGACAAAACATTTGTATGCACAAATAGGAGTGCGCGGAGGTTATGTGCATCACAGTGTTTTTATATTCAGCACGCGGAGTGTGCTGCTGATATTATTTTATCATTTAACAGCTTTCGGACAACCCCGGTACGGGGATATTGGACAGTCGGTTTTAGCATGGATGTGTATTCCATATAAAAAACGGGACTTTTCTGTATCAGGAACCTGTGTCCCGTGCAGAAAAATCCCGTCTGGTCTTTTGCTTTATTCTTTTATCACTTTCCGGAAATCTGAAGTCTTTCCTTCACGAATCCCAGAAAATCCTTTCCCTGTTCACTGAGCTCTTCACCTCTCCGGCAGATGCACCCGTAAACAAGTTTCTGGCCTTCTCCCGGAAATGTATATTTCACGGAGGAATATCCCGGATCACGGCCGGAAAGATCCGCACCACTGATATTACACAACTCTCCGGACCCAAGAAGACGTTCCACGATATAATCACTGTTTGTTACGACTACAGTCTCTGCCTCCACTGCGGAATGACCGTTTTCCTCTACAAGGTTCCGGTAATTATCCGGGGAAAATTCATCGGGAAATCTCTGGATCAGCCTGAGCTGGGACATATTAAAATCTCCCTCATCTGCTTTCCCTTTCCCGGTATAAATATTTACCTCGGTTTCCGTCAGCAGCTCAAATTCCAGGTAATTCCGGGAAAGAAAATACTGGAACGCCGCCAGCTGATTCTGCATCACATAGGCGAATCCCATATCATCCTGTCTGCCTTTCACACGTTTTATGATCTCATGGGTATCTGCTGCGTAAACCTGATAATGAAGATCATCGCACTTATGTGCTTCATAATACGTTACGAAGATATCCGCAAACCAGGAGCTGGGATGAAAGCATACACACAGGCTGCTTTTTGCAAGTGGCTGTGCCTGCATTTCCAGTTCATCTATATTTTCCAGGATCCTCTGCACATGGATATATGCACGCTCTCCTTCCAGTGTCAGCTCTATGCCCTTTGCATGACGGACAAACAGCTGGGTACGCATATCGTCTTCCATGGAACGGATCACCTTGCTTACATTTGACTGCGTGGTAAAAAGCAGCTCTGCTGCCTGGCTGAAGGAGCCTGTTTTGGCACAGGCCGCAAAATACTGTATCTGTTTTATATTCAGCATGATCCTACCTCTGTTTCTTTGCAAAGATCAAAAACATCGGGGTCGGATTGTAAAACTCGTCTTTTTCTGTATAAATACGTTTGCTGATACCAAGGTCAAAGGAAAATTCTTCCACACCTATACGGCTCAGCGTTTCCAGATCCCATGCCGGACGCAGAAAAGAACTGATGGGCAGCTGCCGCTTGATATCCTCGCATTCCTGCATCAGCTCATCCTGGATCTGATGATGAGCATGATTCTCCGGAAGATCCGCAGTGTCCGCAAAGTCTGCTGCTCCGTAGTTTGCATCCAGATTTATCATCACTCCGCCCGGTTTCAGTACGCGGAACCATTCCTGATAAGCATGCTCCGCGTCCGGAAGTGTCCAGGTAAGGTTTCGTGATACGATCACATCAAATTCCTCATCCGGAAAATCCGGAGCTTCTGCATCCATCACCATAAACCGGCAGTCTGCTTTTTCTTCCTCCGCCAGCTCCTTTGCATGAGTGATCATATCCGGCGTCAGATCGATCCCGGTTACCTGATGGCCTTCCTTTGCAAGAAGAATGGTAAAAAATCCGGTTCCGCAGCCTACATCCAGGATCCGGAGATTCTTTTTCTCAGGCAGATACTTCTTAAGCTCAGCCATCCAGCGGCCTGCAAGTGCACTGTGAAGCTCTGCTCTTCTCTGTTCCAGAAAGCTGTCGCTGCGCCTGGTCCAGTACTGGGCGATCCTTGTTTTCCGCTCGTCTTTTTCTCTTACGATATTTCCGTAGGTGATCACAGGGCCGCCTTCCACAACCTGAAGGCTTGATACCTGATAAAGGATCACACCATCCATGTCTGCACGACAGATTTCCTGTACATTTCCCTCATAATCACGGATCTCTCCAAGATACTCATCCTGATGAACGATATCGCCTGGTTTCTTCACCGGATACCAGAGACCGTTGACACTGGCGCACTGATAACGCACATCATCCATTTTCAGCGGATAGTACGTACTGTGGGAACGGATTCCGTTATAGGCTCCGATGCTGCAGAGGATATTTCTTACATCTCTTCGCATGGAATCCACTTCCTCCCGTTCCCAGGTTCCCATACAGCCGCGTTCCAGAAGGACCGCCGGAATATGGAAGGTACTTGCCGCATAATTGTAGGCGCCGCCTGTACTCACATTTGACTGTACCATATATGGGACATCAACCTGCTCTGCCATTTTTCGGGAAGCTTCCACGATCTCCGGCTTTGCCACGCCTGCAAAATATACATACGGAGTCAGTTCCTCATAATCATCACCGCCGTGAAGATCGATATAATAATCTGCCTTCCGGATCAGGGATTCTGTGATGGCCGCTGCCAGTCGTTCCATTTTTGTGCCATCTTTTCTGCCAGGGAAAACACGGTTCAGATTTTTTCCGTCTTCCCAGCTGATGCTGCCTGCACGCTTCTCAAAGTCTTCCCGGTTCAGCACCTTTACCAGAACCAGCTGACCCTTTACCTTTTCCGGCTTCAGCCGCTTCGACAGCTCGATCAGAGTCTGGATCCCCACATACTCTCCTGCATGAAGACCTGCTGTGACGAGAACGGTTTTTCCAGGATCTTTTCCACGGATGATGGTTGCAGGAAGGACAAATTCTCCATCTCCGAGCTCAAGAAAGCCTTCTGTTTTTTCTCCTACCGCAACCGGAAGATTCAGGAAATGATCCGGCTTTACACCAGTTACCATAAACATTGGTGTGGACTGATAATTTAATCTCTCCTCCTCACTCCAGACCGTTTTCCATATTTCTGTGTCTGTGCGGATTCCAAGAAGTCCTGCTTCTCGGAGAGTTTTTACATCCCACTGGGGACGATTGATCTTTGACAGCGGTACCTGGAGGGCGATCCGCTCCATGCGCTCAATATCCGTACAGAGATAGTGATCATCCAGGCTGTTGTTTTCCACATTTTTCCGGTCGTTTTCGTAGGCCTTACGCTGCTCTTCCTCATAAAGATAACCGTACCAGTTGGCATCAAAATTCAGAAGTCTTCCTCCTACCTTCAGTACACGGACCCACTCTCTATAAGCAACATCAGGATGCTCCAGATTCCAGGTAAGATTTCGGGAAATGACCACGTCAAAGGTATTATCCTCAAAATCCAACTTCTGTGCATCCATCCTCAAAAAGCGGATATTCCGGCAAAGGTCTCCTGCATTTTCCTTTGCCTTTTCCAGCATTCCTTCCGTATAATCCACTGCATCTACATGATATCCGGCTTCTGCCAGGATCACAGGAAAAAATCCGGGGCCTGTTCCGATATCCAGGATACGGATCTCTTCCTTGGGTTTGTCCGGAAACTGACTGGTCAGCACCTTAAGCCATGCGTTTTTCTGCGTTCCTGCAAGCTCTTTATGATTCACTTCGGAGTACCCTTCTGTACGGGTGCTCCAGTAAGATTCGATTTCATCGAGAAGTTTTTCCACGTTGATTCCTCCGCACTTTTCTATTCACGTGAGGGAGATCAGGTCCCTCACAGGTCACGTTTAATGTACCAAATTGTCAGGGTATTAACAAGCCCCTGGGGGGGATTCCCAAAATTGCTCTGCTGATAAAATTCCAAATGCCACACACTGCTTCTGTACTCCTGTCCACCTTGTAATTCTCCGAATGCTGTGGTATCATCCTGGCTGTAGTAATTCAGTAATATAACCGAAATTGAAAGGATGGTTCATATACAAATGACAACACAGGAACTGGCCTATGAAGTTATCAGCCGTTTAAAAAAGGAATATCCGGATGCAGACTGTACACTGGATTATGATGATGCCTGGAAGCTTCTTGTAAGTGTCCGTCTGGCAGCTCAGTGCACCGATGCCCGGGTCAATGTAGTTGTTCAGGATCTCTATGCAAAATACCCGGATGTGGCAGCCCTGGCAGCAGCAGAGCCGGAAGCAATCGAAGCCATTGTACGTCCCTGCGGCCTTGGAAAAAGCAAAGCCCGGGACATCAGCGCCTGTATGCGCATTCTCCACGAACAGTATCACGACAAGGTGCCGGAAGACTTTAACGCACTTCTGAAGCTTCCCGGTGTGGGCCGAAAAAGCGCAAACCTGATCATGGGGGACGTATTCGGCAAGCCCGCCATTGTAACAGATACTCACTGTATCCGCCTTTCCAACCGCATCGGCCTTGTCCATGACATGAAGGATCCGAAAAAGGTGGAAATGGCTCTCTGGAAGATCATCCCTCCGGAAGAAGGCAATGATCTCTGCCACCGTCTTGTCAATCATGGAAGAGAAGTCTGTACAGCGCGGACAAAGCCTTACTGTGACCGCTGCTGTCTCAATGATATCTGCGAAAAAAATGGGATCTGAATGTATGCAGTTCAATAAACCTTCAGACCTCGGAAAGGAAAAACATAATGAATTTCAAAAAACTGGAAAATAATCTCCTGGATATGATCCAGGAACAACAAGTAAAGATCGGATACATGAGCGGAGTTACCCGTTTTTATTATCCGCTGCAGTCTCTGAACCGCCTTCTTGGCACAGAGCTTACGGAAGAAGAAATGCAGCATGCAATGGAAAAATTCTCAGATCATGCCTGTGACCGTCTTGGAAAAGTAACGGCTTCTTCCAAAAACGGGCGTTTCTGCATCACCCTGCCGCCTCAGGCCTCGGACTACGTTCACGAAAGCCGGAAACCGAGTGAATTTCTGGTACACTTTATAGGCACGGTTGCACGTCATGGCTGTACTCTGGATGAAGTGATGGACGTTTTTCATGCTTATTCCGAACATGTACACGTGGAAAAAACAACCGGAACCGGATTTGATTATCTCGTATATTTCGAAGACGGGATCCCGGATGACTACCGGTATTGTCTGTCCCTGGAGGGTGAGCATATGATCTATCATAAGTTCACACCGGAGGACTATGAGGACTTCGGATTCTGATCTCCGAACATCGGGCAAGTTTCCCTCACTGCTTATTGCTTTTCGCAACCCTGCAGGAGACTCCCTTGATTTGATCAAAAAACCGCCGGTCTGCAGACAGATCTTCAAAAAGTCCTCTGCAGATCGACGGTTGTTTTTATTTTCTATGCACGGAATTTCTTCTGCATCTCCCGCACCATATCTTTCCTCTTAAACAGGAACAGCCATACCAGCATCAGAAAGCTGACGCATATACAGATCAGCGACGGATACAGCACCGTCACCACCCCGGCAGCCAGCAGGATCACAGGGATCACTCCTCCGAAAGCTCCTGCTTCCAGAAGATAGATCATATATTCCGCCACCTCCAGCTTCTGTACCGCAGTGATCACCCACATGGAGCAGATCACAGCAAGCGCAGCCAGAGGAAGCAGATAATCCACAGACCAGCCACGCCAGCCGGTGAACACATCCCAAAGCACTCCTGCAACAGCTGCGATCACCAGCTGCCACATCTCATTCTTCAGAAGATTCCGCCGCTTCACATAAGCCACTGAAACCATCAGCCAGGTGCAGAACGCCCCTGCAGTCACAAACCAGGCCCAGCCTATATGACCATCCAGCAGATAATCGATCAGATTACATACCACAGCCAGCACAATACACAGAAATGTAAAGCTCTCAAAAAGCTTCATCTGCTGTTTCTGCTCCTCTTTTTGTCCCGGAAGATCATTCTCCCGAATTGTACAGGATACCTGCTCATTTTTCAGTCTCTCCACAAAATTCCGCTCAATATTTCCATTGGGGATCTTGGACGTAAAGCTTAAAACCATCTCATCTCCAAAAGAACAGGAACACAGCTGCAGACTGTCCGTGCTTGCAAAAAGTCCGAATCTCTGAATATATTTCCGATATTCCTCCGGCATCCGAATGATCCCCACATTGGAATAGATCGCCGTGATAGACCTCCCTCCGAGAGTCGTCCCGGCAAGAAGGAACGGGGTTTTGATCTCCAGTGGTACCAGACGCAGGATCGGATTTTTCTCCAGGCTTACCAGATCATTCAGCTTTGCTTCGATCACGTCCTTACTCAGTTCCTTTGCAAACTGCTCCTTTACGGATCTCATAATATCCTCAAAGGCTGTATCAGGCTGAAAATAACAGCTGATCTCGATCCATCCGAAAAAATTTGCCATAGACCGGGACGGAAAATAATTTCTCAAATTTACCGGGACCATCAGACCAATGGGCTTTTTCGCCTGATTCTGAGGCACTTCTTCATGGATTGCCCAGATAAGAGCTGCCGTAAGAAAAACCGTGATCGACACACCGGCCGCTTTTGCACGGGCGTGGATCTCTTTTACCGGAACACAGACTTCCGTGATATTCATATCCTCCTGCCTGAGCTTCTCGCCTTTTAGCTGGAAGGCAGGCTTCTTGGACTCTCTCTTTCTTGGCGCATCGGAGGAATAATACTGAGAAAAACTGTCCTCCTCCATATCCCTGCCTGTAATGTTCTCATCCGGAAAAAGCTCCGGAAGCTCTGCGGATGGGTGCGTCTCCTGAAGATAATTTTTCACCAGCTCCATCAGAAAATGCATGGCTCCCGTTCCATCCGTCAGCGCATGAAATACCTCGAAATTGATCCTGTTCTTATAATAGCTCACCCGAAAAAGAAGCGTTTTTTTGTCCGGAATATAAAGTCCGCTACAAGGTGCACCTGCTTCTTTCTTTACCACTGCCGGAATATCACGTCTCTCCAGATAAAACCAGAACAGTCCCTTTCTTAAAACTGCACGGAAAAGAGGATATTTTTCCAGTGTCCTCTCCAGGGCTTCCTGCAGTGTTTCTTCTTTTATCTCTTCTTTCAGTTCACAGTAAAAACGAAATACCCTGGTGTCATTCTTTCCTGTCACCGCCGGGAACGCCAGCGCCGCATTGTCAAGTTTTCTCCACTGTGCATATTCGTTCTTCATGATGCTTTCCTTCTTCCTGTTCCTCTGTTTCCAGAAAACGATTTACATATGCAAAGCTCTCCTGCACATGCAGAAATTTGATCCCCAGTGCAAAATACCCATGAAACGCACCTGCGATCCTGTGCACTTCCACACGATTTCCCGCTTCCTTCAGTTTTTCGCCAAATGCCTCACCTTCATCCCGAAGAGGATCGAACTCAGCGGTAAGTATCAGTGTATCCGGCATATTTCGAAGATTCTTCTCCAGGATCGGTGCAAAATAGGGGTTCCTCCTGTCTTCCGGACAACTCTCATAGAGTTTCAGATAATCTTCCATCTTCTCCGCTGTGAGAAGATAACCGGTTCCGTTTGTTTTTACGGATTCAAAGGGAGAGTCTTCCGTATAACAGTTGTTCAGTGCCGGATAAATAAGGATCTGTTTTTTTGGAAAAAAATCTCCGCGGTCTCTGGCCATCATACATACAGCCGCTGCCAGATTTCCGCCTGCACTATCTCCCATAATGGTGATACGATCCGGATCCGTATTCAGAAGAAAACGATTGGTGTAAAAAGTCTTCGCAGCTGCATAACAATCCATCAGTCCCACCGGGAAACGGTATTCCGGTGCCAGCCTGTATTCAACAGACGCCACGATCTGACCGGTAGACTGTGCCATTCTGGCACAAACCCGCTGATAATTCTCTACACTTTCCGTAACCCAGCCACCGCCATGGAAAAACAGAATCACCGGTGGTTTTTTTCCGGAGGCGGCACCGTTTTCCATGTCCTCTTCTGTTGGAAAAAACAGACGGATCGGCACTTTATAGTCTCCGTTATAAACTTCCGCATCCAGCGTCCTGTAAAAGATCCTCATAGGATCCATCTTCTTAAGATCTGCCAGCTTTCTGGAAGCCTCCACTTCGATCCCGCCATAGGAAAGAGCATGGAGCACTGTCCGCACGGCACGTGGCATAGCAGTTTCTCTCCCGGTCGGAATGCCCGGAACTATAACTGGGCGGCTTCTTCTGTTTTCTTTTCTTGTATAGATATATTTTGTTTCTGTTTCATATCTTCCAGGAATGCAGACTTGTTTCACGCAGGTACGCCTGTAGGCAATCCTCTTCAGAATCTCATGATCTGTACGGATGATCACTTCCGTTCCCTTATAGCCCCGGATATAATATCTGTTTTCTTTCTTTTTTATACGTGGTTGTCTCAATCGCAGTAAATATTTTCTGATTACTTTTTCCTCCGTGGATTTTTCCTTTATTTTCACCTATGATAGCATCCGCAGTCTATGAGTACAAGTCATAGTAAAAAATATACTGCTGCATGATCCCACGCATTCCTCTGTATCTGCGGTTAGGAAATCCTCTTTTGTAATGCACGTCCATGACCTGACGGATGTGGGTATCTATGGGAAAAGCATCCATATGATGCAGTGCAAACAGGCAGATACATTCAGCTACCTTTTCTCCCACACCACAGAGTTTCATCAGCTCCTTCTTTGCCTGAGGGTAACGCATATCATAGATTTTTTCCAGGGAGATCTGACCGGATGCAATGGTCCTGGCCGTTACTGCGATATATTTTGCCCGGTATCCCAGGCCGCATCCTCTTAACTCCTCTTCCGTTGCCTGACTCAGCGCCTCTACAGTCGGAAAAGCGTAGTATTCCACACCTGCAGATGAATTTTTTCGCTCTCCGTACTTCCGGCAGATGGTTTCGATACATTTGCGGATACGCTTGATATTGTTCTGCTGAGATATCAGAAACGTAACGATCATTTCCCAGAGATCCTGTCTTAATATCCGTATCCCGTCTCCTGCCTTTATTGCGGCACCCAGATATTTATCCCGTGGATTAGCAGCATTCATGTAAGCTTCATAATCCGTATCCAGATCAAAATAAAGCACCCAGTAACAGATAAATTCCTCCTGAGAGCAGCAGAAATCCACCACTCCGTCTTTCTGATACATTTCCAGATACTGGTCTCCCGCCACCATGGAAAAATGTCCGTCTCCAAGCTTTCTCATCCGGAAGCACTGTCCGGAATCGCATATTTTATCAAGGCTGAAATGTTCCAGCTCTACTGTGATCATGTCTGTTCCTCTCGTAAATATTTTTCCTTATATAATGTTCTGTATTCTCTTGGTGTCATCCGGTACCGTTCCCGGAATACCCGGTTAAAAGTCCTCTGACTTTCAAATCCCGAGATCTGCACATACGCCTGTTCCACTGCAAGATTATCATCCTTCTCCTTGCGGTTTGCCCTGAGACACCGTACCGCATTTACAATATCCGGATGCACCTGCTCCTTTTTTATAACCGGGTCTTCCGGACAGCTGTTCTGAATGATATCCGCAAACTGACCAGTCAATACCGGCTTTGCCCAGAGATAGACTGCTTTGTTTTCTCCCGGAGAGAACACCTGATAGTGATGGATCACATCCGGAAAGATCACTGCAAGATCTCCCTTTTCCATATGATAAAGCTCCTGTCCCATACCAAGCTCCAGAGTTCCCTCTGTGATATAGATAAACTCTATGGAATTATGAAGATGAGGTGAAGCATGGGCTGAGGTCCGCAGATGAATATGGAGATTCTTCTTTTTTTCTTCGTATACTGGAAACATGGATTTTTCTCTCCGCAATATTTGACTACTTTTTCTGTGTTTTTGGCACGTAATGTTTCCGAGAGTTTATTATAATGCATTTGTAAGTTAAAGAAAAGAGGAGGAAAATAAAATGAAAAAAATCATAGAATTTATCAAATATGCGATCAAATGCTACATAGAGATCAATGCAAGAAATCCATACTTCCACTAAGAAGATCCACAATAATATCTGAGGTCACGGATATTTTGTGTGGATCATGCGCATGAAAAAACTGAATAAAAGTCAATAAATGACTTGTGCGAAAATAATATCACCTGGCATCATGAAGTATCTCCAAAGCCCGTTTATATCTTCCATGCAGCCGTGATATCTGTTCAGTAGACATATTTTCGCAGTCAGAAAGACGTGTTACATCAGAATTGTGGAGCAGATCAGCCTGCTTCACTTTTTTTGCGATCGGATTCTTCCTAAGCTTCCGGATATAATCGAAATAATTCATATTCTTATCTCTTGTAAGACAACGTAAGGCCTCCACAACCTCTTCCGGAAATTCTCCGGTAAGATCCTCAAATGTGATCTCTGTATCTTCTATCACATCGTGCAGAAGTGCCGTACATACACTGAGTTCATCATCCATCTGCTCCGCTACGTGAAATGGATGAAAGATATAAGGTGTCCCGCTTCGATCTGTCTGTCCATGATGTGCCTCGTACGCCACCTTCATAGCTTTTTTCGTCAAAGCTGTATAAATCATAGCTGTGCCTCCCGTCAGGTCTTTCGACCCCCCGTTCATACTCTGTATTACACAGTATAGCATCTATATTTCCTATATACAAGGACAAAAAGGGTTATATATCTATCATTTTTACTTATATACGACAATTTTCTGATTATAGCATTCCCAAAACTCTGCTGTTCTTATTTAGATCTTTCATTGGATCATGAACTCGCTTGCCCTCATTCTGAAATTGGTATATACTTACCTTGGTCAGGTAAAACTATCCATATTCGTAGTATTACACGGATCACTTCATTTTAAAAAAGAAAGGAATCTTACCTATGAAATTTATATATCCCGCAGTTTTCCGTCCCACAGAGGATAAAAAATACAATGCTTTTTTCCCGGATCTTGCCTGCTGTGAAGCCAACGGTGACACGCTGGATGATGCCATCGAAAATGCCAATGCAGCTGCATACGACTGGATCTACACAGAGCTTATGGAATTTGAGGGAAAGCTTCCTCCGGTTTCCGATGAGAGCGATCTGGAGCTTCAGGAAGGAGACGTTGTCCGCAATATCTCTGTAAATATCCGCTTCCAGGATGGCTGGGACGAATAAACTCTCGTATCACAAAAACAAAGGCGACATTTAATATCATTTTCAATAAATGTCCGTGTCGAAAATGCCTGTTATGCAAAAAGCATCCGGATCGGTAATTGTCCTTTATTACCGATCCGGATGCTTTTATTATACATTTCTTCATTGTTCGTGATACTGTCTGAAAAATTTACGCAGTCCGTCCAGTGCTTTTACCAGCACTTCTGTCTCATTCTCATTCAGCTCTGCGATCACCGCTTCTGTCATCTGCCTGTGAAACTCCGCATGATGATGATATGCCATACGTCCCTTATTTGTAAGCTGGATAAATACCACACGCCGGTCCTTCTCACTTCGCTCTCTCTTCACATAGCCTTTTTTTACAAGACTGTTCATAGATGTTGTGAGGGAGCCTACGGTGATCTTAAGCTTGGCTGCAATGGAGGACATGTTCCCCCCTCCAAGACCTACAGCCTCGATAATGTGCATATCATTGTTGGAAATATCTTTATATTTATCTGTGATGATGGCTTCCTCCTCCAGTCGGAGGATCTCATTGAACAGATTCACCAGCACGTCATTTATAACTTCCCGATTGTCCACTCTACCCGCTCCTGTTTCTCCGGAGCAAAAAGGCTTCTCCGGTTCTCTGTTTATGAAGCCATCGTAACATAAATATGGCATTTTTTCCACTGGATTTTTACTTTGCGGGCTACAAAATCACTGCACTTATTGCTTCTACATTTTCCGGAAACGTTCATAGCGATGTTCCAGAAGCTTCTCCGGCTCTTCTTCGCCATATTTCTCAAGAAAATCCGCAATTCCGTTTTCCAGATAACCCGCAATATCATTTATGTTCTCACGGCTTACAGGCTCTGCTTCCGGAATCACATGCTCGATCATCCCCATCTGGTAAAGGTCTGTAGCTGTGAGCTTCATCACTGCTGCTGCTTCCTTTGCCTTTTTGCTGTCTTTCCAGAGAATGGAGGCAAAGCCCTCCGGGGACAGGATGGAATAAACGGAATGCTCCAGCATCCATACCTCATCTGCCACCGCCAAGGCAAGGGCCCCTCCGCTTCCGCCTTCACCGATCACAACGGAAAGCACCGGCACTGTGAGACCTGCCAGTGTATAGAGATTTTTTGCAATGGCTTCACCCTGTCCACGTTCCTCAGCTTCCAGCCCGCAGAATGCGCCTGGCGTATCTACAAGGCAGATCACCGGACGGTGAAATTTCTCTGCCTGCTGCATCAGACGCAGGGATTTCCAGTACCCCTCCGGAGATACCATTCCGAAATTCCGGGTAATGTTTTCCTTTGTACCCTCTCCTTTTTCCTGTACAAGGACAGTTACCGGCTGTCCGTGGAAAAATGCCACACCACCGATCACTGCCGGATCATCCCCGCAGTGACGGTCTCCGTGAAATTCCATGAAATCGTCAAAAAGCGCTTCGATGTAATCCTTTCCTGTAGGGCGTGTTTTGGCTCTGGCAAGCTGGACATGTTCCCAGGGAGTGAAATCTCCGGATGGAACGAAGTCCGGCCAGATCCTATTATCTTCCTCAACAGTTTTCATCGATTCCTGATTGTCAGACTTGAACCCATTTTTAATGTCCGTATTATCGGACTGTACATTATTTAGGACTTTATCCTGATGTAATCTCAGAATATCCGCCAATACGATCCTCTGCTCCTCACGCTTTACGATCTTGTCCACAAAGCCGTGTTCCAGAAGAAATTCCGCTCTCTGGAAGCCTTTGGGAAGCTTTTGCCCGATGGTCTGTTCGATCACTCTGGGACCTGCAAAACCGATCAGCGCTTTCGGCTCTGCCAGGATAATATCTCCCAGCATAGCAAAGCTTGCCGTCACGCCGCCTGTTGTCGGGTCTGTGAGGATCGGCACATAAAGAAGTCCGGCATCGCTGTGCTTCCGGATGGCCATACTGGTTTTTGCCATCTGCATCAGGGAAACCAGCCCCTCCTGCATTCTGGCACCGCCGGAACAGATATAGAGGATTACCGGCAGCTTCTCCTCTGTGGCACGTTCAAAAACCCGCGTGATCTTTTCCCCCACGACTTCTCCCATACTGGACATCATGAAACGACAGTCACAGACACCAAGTGCCACAGATGTCCCTTTTATAGTACACTTTCCGGTAACTACAGCCTCATCAAGCCCTGTCTTTTCACGAAGCCCCTGAAGCTTTTCTTCGTAGCCTCTGTACTGAAGGGGATTCTGTTCTTCCATGTGAGCATCCCACTCCACAAAGCTCTTTCTATCTGCGATCATTTTGATCCGACGATAAGCGGGTACATGGAAATAATTTCCGCAGTGGGGACAGATGTATTGATTCTGCTTTACCTCGTCTACAAAAACCGCCGCTTTGCAGACGTTGCATTTACGCATCAGGTTATCCGGCACCTCCGGAATGTTTTCCTGTTCCTCCCCCCGGATATCCCTGACTGTTTTTTTGAACATGTGCTTAATTCTCATTGATCTTCACTCCCGCAATGATATGGCTGGCAAGAAAGCCAGTGTCAAAGTTTCCGGACTGATAATCCTCATCTTTCAGGATTTCGTACTGATAGTCAATATTTGTATCGATTCCGTCAATGATCACCTCACCAAGAGCACTCTGCATTTTTGCAATGGCTTCTTTCCGGTTACCTGCATGAACGATCAGCTTCGCAAGCATGGAATCATAATAAGGCGGGATCTTACAGCCGTTATACACACAGGTATCCACACGGATCCCGTTTCCCCCCGGAAAATGCGCTCCCTGGATAGTTCCCGGCGAAGGACGGAAATTTTTCTGGGGATTTTCAGCATTGATTCTGCACTCAATAGCGTGTCCCTGGATCCGGACATCCTCCTGTGATATCTCAAGAGGCATTCCGGAAGCGATCTTCAGCTGCTCCTTTACAAGATCGATTCCTGTTACCCACTCTGTCACCGGATGCTCCACCTGGATCCTTGTATTCATTTCCATAAACCAGAATTTTCCATCCGGTTCCAGAAGAAATTCAATCGTTCCCGCATTTACGTAACCGGCTGCTTTCGCCGCCGTCACCGCCGCATGACCCATCTTTTCTCTTAATTCCGAAGAAACTGCAGCACTTGGAGATTCCTCGATCATCTTCTGATGATTTCTCTGGATGGAGCAGTCACGCTCTCCCAGATGGATCACATTTCCGAAGCTGTCTGCAAGGATCTGAAACTCAATATGTCTCGGATTTACCACGAAATGTTCAATATACATGGTACCGTCGCCAAAAGCGATCTCAGACTCTTTTCTGGCGGTTGCATAGGCTTCCGGAAATTCCTCCGGTGTGTTTGCCACACGCATGCCTTTTCCGCCGCCGCCAAGAGCTGCCTTGATGATCACCGGATAACCGATCCTCTCAGCTTCCTTAAGACCGGTTTCAATATCCTCCACATCCCCTTCGCTGCCCGGAACTACCGGAACACCAGCTGCGATCATGGTGCTTCTTGCAATTTTTTTATTGCCCAGCATACGGATGACCTTTGATGGCGGACCCACAAATGTGATCCCGCATTTTTCACAGAGCTCCGCAAATCTGGCATTTTCAGAAAGAAAACCAAATCCCGGATGAATGGCATCCGCACCGGAAACCATGGTTGCACTGATGATCTGTTCCATATTCAGATAGCTCTGTGCAGATGGTCCCGGTCCGATACAGATTGCTTCGTCCGCCAGCTGTGTGTGAAGGCTTTCCTCATCTGCCTCAGAATAAACCGCCACTGTGGCAATTCCCATTTCTCTGCAGGCACGGATAATACGCACCGCGATCTCGCCTCTGTTGGCGATCAGTAACTTTCGAATCATACAATCACCTTACCCGATCATAAATGTAAGCTCAGCCTCTACGGCAACCTCGCCATCCACAGATGCCACTGCAGAACCAATGCCTACAGGACCCTTTCTGCGGATGATCTTTGTTTCAAGACGGAGCTTGTCTCCCGGAGCTACCTTTCTGCGGAATTTACACTTGTTGATGCCTCCGAAATAAGCGGTTTTTCCCTTCATGTCCTCCAGGGAAAGAATGGCTACCGCACCCACCTGTGCCAGCGCTTCTACCATCAGAACACCCGGCATTACCGGCTCCTGGGGAAAATGTCCCCGAAAAAAATCCTCGCGGAAGGTCACACATTTATATCCGACAGCAAATTCACCCGGCTCATAATCTTCAATATAGTCCACAAGCAGAAACGGATGTCTGTGTGGAATGATCTCCTCGATCTGTTTTACATCAAGATGCTTCATTCTCTATCCTCCTGAAACAATAATTTTTCTTATTCTCTGATTCTGATCTGAAGGTACTTATCGGATACGGAAAAGCTTCTGACCGTATTCTACCGGCTGTCCGTTCTCCACATAGATCTCTGCGATCTCGCCGTCAAAATCACTTTCGATCTCATTCATCAGCTTCATAGCTTCCACGATTGCAAGAACCTGTCCTTTTTTTACCTTGTCTCCCACCTGAACGTAAGGCGGAAGATCCTGTGACGGTGCAGCATAGAAGGTTCCTACCAGCGGAGATGTTACCAGGCTGCCTGTCTGATCTTCCCCGCTCTGTGGTACGTTTTCCGACTGCTCAGTACCTTTCACTCCCTGTGCTTCTGCCACAGTTTTTCCTGTCACTGCCATTTCATCTGTTGAAGCCGGTACCACAGGATCTTTGCCTGCCACCGGTGCTGTATTCACTGCCCTGCGGACTTTTCCACCGGTCATTCCTACTGCCGGAATGTTTTCCACAGTTTCTCCCATAACCCCCTGGATGATCTGTGGCTTTCCATGCTCCATACTTAAGGTCAGATCTGCTGTCTCATATGTAAAGGCAGTAAGCTCTGATGCAGATACGTGATCGATCAGTTCAAGGATCTGGTTAAATTCCATAGCTTCAGTCCTCCTCATACTTCTTTACAAGCAATGTTCCGTTGTGTCCTCCAAATCCAAGGGAATTGCTCATTGCATAACGAACTTCCTGTTTTGCCGGAGCGCCGATCATATAGTTCAGATCAAGCTCCTCCTCTGTTTCTGTTGTTCCCACTGTCTGATGGATAAATCCGTCCAGAATGGATTTTACGCATACGATAAACTCAACAGCTCCTGCTGCGCCAAGAAGATGGCCCACCATGGATTTTGTGGAATTGATCTTTACATCCTTGGCAGCGTCCTTAAACGCAAGCTTGATAGCTCTTGTTTCAAACAGATCATTGTGATGTGTTCCGGTTCCGTGTGCATTGATATAATCTACCTGCGCCGGTGCAACACCTGCTTCCTTCATGGCATTTTCCATAGCACGTGCGGCGCCGCTTCCGTCCTCGGCCGGAGATGTGATATGGAAAGCATCTGCAGTTGCACCGTATCCCACAACCTCTGCCAGGATATTGGCATTTCTCTTTTTGGCATGCTCAAGCTCTTCCAGAACAACCACACCTGCACCCTCGCCCATAACAAAACCGCCTCTGTCTTTATCAAACGGAATGGATGCACGCAGCGGATCCTCACTTGTGCTCAGTGCAGTAAGGCTTGCAAAGCCTGCGATACCGATAGGGCAGACAGCTCCCTCTGTACCACCGGCAAGCATTACATCTGCATCACCATACTGAATGGCACGGAAAGCATCTCCGATACAATGTGTTCCTGTCGCACATGCCGTTACCACGTTGGTGCATTTTCCTTTTGCGCCGGTAGCGATAGAAACATTTCCGGCTGCCATATTTGTGATCATCTTCGGAACAAGAAGCGGATCCACTCTTGAAGGACCTTTTTCCATAAGCTTCTTCTCATTGGTCTCGGTAGCCTGAAGACTTCCCACACCGGAGCCGATGATAACGCCTACCATGTACGGATCTTCCTCTTCCATCTTAAGCCCGGAATTTTCCACTGCTTCCAATGCAGCCGCTACCGCATACTGGGAAAAAGGCTCCATTCTTCTTGCAGTTCTCGGATCCATGCGATCCTTTGCCACAAAATCTTTAAGCTCTGCTGCCAGTGTTGCCTTGTATCCGGTCGTATCAAAACGGGTGATCGGTCCGATCCCCACCTTTCCTTCTTTTACTCCGTTCCAGAAGCTTTCCACATCATTTCCGATCGGTGTTACTGCTCCAAGTCCTGTTACTACTACTCGTCTTTTCATCAATCTATCCTCCTGACTCCGGGGAGCCTTCTTTACATTGCCATTCCGCCGTCTACGCGAAGTACCTGTCCTGTGATGTAACGTGCACCGTCTGATGCCAGAAATGCGGCTGCCTTTGCCACGTCTTCTGTTGTTCCCATGCTTCCCATGGGGATAGATGCCGCAATATTTTCTTTTACTTTGTCAGAAAGCACGTCCGTCATGTCTGTTTTGATAAATCCCGGTGCAATAGCGTTGACCGTGATCCCTCTGGATGCCAACTCCTTTGCAGCGGATTTTGTAAGACCGATGATCCCGGCTTTGGATGCCGCATAATTGGCCTGTCCTGCATTTCCACGAAGGCCTACCACCGATGAAAGGCTGATGATCCGGCCGCTTCTCTGCTTCAGCATCATTCTGGACACATGACGGATGCAGTTGAAGGTTCCTTTCAGATTGATGTCAACAACTCTGGAAAAATCTTCCTCACTCATTTTCATGAGAAGTCCGTCCTTCGTAACTCCGGCATTATTTACCAGGATATCAACACGTCCGTATTTTTCTGCAACAGCTTTGAAAAAAGCTTCACATGCATCAAAATCTGCCACATTGCACTGCAGGATATCTGCCTGGCCGCCGGCTGCCTCGATCTCTGCTTTTGTTTCCCGGGCTTTTTCTTCTGAGCCGTTATAATTGATCACTACAAGGTTTCCTGCTTTTGCAAGCTCCAGGGCGATGGCTTTCCCGATCCCACGTGCACCGCCTGTTACAACTGCGATTTTTTTCTCTGACATATGAATTCCTTTCTGATGTTATGCGGTCATCCGTGATCCGCATTTGTTACCTGGCATTTCTGTCTGCTGCACTATGCCTGCTTTATTTTTGATTCTTTATCTTTTTTTCCAATATTTATACCAGTTCCTGGCAGACCTTCTCTGCATCTTCTACGGTCTGAATGTTATATACTTTTACATTTCTGTCGATCTTTCTCATAAATCCGGCAAGGGTTCTTCCCGGTCCGATCTCAACAAATGTATCAACTCCCTGACGGATCATATTTTCCACACTCTGCTGCCAGCGCACGGAAGAAGAAATCTGTTTTTCCAGAAGTGCTTTTGTTTCCGCCGGATCTTCCACATACTCTGCGGTCACGTTTGTCACATACGGGATTTTAAGTTCATGAAGTGTGACACCCTCCAGAACCTTTCCAAGTTCTTTTCCTGCAGTGGCAAGCATTGCGGAGTGGAACGGTCCGCTGACATTTAACGGGATCACTCTTCTTCCTCCGGCTGCCTTCAGCTTTTCAGAGGCTTCCGCAACTGCCTCCGCAAGGCCTGTGATCACGATCTGGCCGGGACAGTTGTAGTTTGCAATGCTTACATCTGCAATGTCTGCAAGCACTTCCTCGATCTTCTCTGTCTCCATTCCCATAACTGCTGCCATGCTTCCCTTACCTGCCGGAACTGCCTGCTCCATAAGGATTCCCCTTTTTCTCACGGTAGTAACAGCATCCTTCAGCTCCATGCCGCCGGCAGCTTCAATAGCGCAGTACTCGCCAAGGCTTAGTCCTGCAGTTACATCTGGATGAAGTCCCATCTCCTCTACCACCTTCTCCATGGCAAGACAGGTAGTGGCCAGTGCAGCCTGTGTATATTCAGTCAGGTCAAGCCTGTCATTTTCTTCAAAGCAAAGTGCTTTCATATCCAGATCCAGCCACTCACCGGCAGAGTCGAAAACATCCTTTGCTGTATCGTATTTCTCATAAAAATCTTTTCCCATTCCGGCCTTCTGTGCACCCTGGCCCGGAAAGATGAATGCTGTTTTTCCCATTTATTATTCCTCCACAAGAAAACTGTTTTTCTTTACAGTCTCTTTTGTCTCTCTGATCAGTCTTGCCATCAGCTCCTTACAGGTCGGTACATCCTTTACCATACCTGCGATCTGTCCGGACATAACGCTTCCGGTTTTTACATCGCCGTCAACAACAGCCTTCCTGAGGCCACCAAGTGTCAGCATTTCCAGTTCTTCAAAGGATGCACCTGCAGCTTCTTTCTCCAGATATTCCTTTGTCATAGGGTTTCTTAAGGTACGGACCGGATGACCTGTGGTACGGCCGGTTACTCTTGTGTCGATATCCCTGGCTTTCAGAAGGAATTGTTTGTAATTCTCATGTACGTGACATTCCTCTGTTGCCACAAATCGGGTTCCCATCTGTACGGCTTCTGCACCCAGCATAAAGGCTGCCGCGATCCCACGACCGTCTGCAATTCCACCTGCTGCAATTACCGGGATCTTTACTGCATCCACGACCTGCGGTACCAGCGCCATAGTGGTTGTCTCACCGATATGTCCGCCGGACTCGGTTCCCTCTGCTACCACTGCATCTGCGCCACAGCGCTCCATTCTTCTTGCAAGAGCTACAGATGCAACAACCGGGATCACCTTTACTCCGGCAGCTTTCCATGCTTCCATGTATTTTTCCGGGCTTCCGGCACCGGTTGTTACTACCTTGATCCCTTCTTCTACTACGATCTTCGCAACCTCATCGGCACTTGGACTCATCAGCATGATGTTTACACCAAAAGTCTTATCTGTCAGTTTTTTCGCCTCACGGATCTGCTCACGCACCCACTCTGCCGGTGCGTTTGCCGCTGCGATCAGTCCCAGGCCGCCTGCCTCGGATACTGCTGCCGCAATGTGATGATCTGCCACCCAGGCCATACCGCCCTGGATGATGGGATATTCAATACCAAGTAATTCTGTAACTTTTGTTTTCATCTTTTACCTCCGGAAAATTAAATCAAGCGGATAAAAGCATCCGCGGTTTATTTGGATCAAGCGGATAAAAACATCCGCATTCACTACGTAGCCTTATTTTAACAATTCATTAACAGGGGCTTTAATACTCGATCAGGCTTGCTCCGTACGTCAGTCCGCCGCCGAAGCCTGCAAGGACCATTCTGTCACCCCGCTGCAGTTTTCCACTTTTTTTCATCTCATCCAGGAGGATAAGAAGACTTGCGGAAGAAGTATTGCCGTATCTGTCCATATTCATAGGGAACTTGGAAATGTCTTCGCCCAGCCGCCTTGCTGCAGAACGGATGATGCGCTCATTTGCCTGGTGGAGAAGATAATAACTGATATCTTCACAGGAAACCTGCTCTCGGGAAAGAAGCTCCTTCACAGCCTCCGGTACCTTGCTCACGGCAAAGCTGAACACTTCCTTTCCGTTCATCTGTATGTAGGTTTCCTTTGCCTTCGGATCATTTTCATAACGGATCTGATTTCTGCTCTGTAAGGTAAGTGCACCGCCTTTTTTTCCAATGGAATGGGTTACCTGTGCATAGCTTCCACCCTCTTCTGCTCTCAGCACGACTGCTCCCGCACCATCCCCGAAAAGAATGCAGGTGCCACGATCTGTCCAGTCCGTTAAACCGGACAGTTTTTCCGCTCCGATCACAAGGGCATTCCTATATATTCCCTGGGCCAGGTATGCCTGCGCAGTGTTCAGTGCCAGAAGAGATCCTGTGCAGGCGCCGTTCAGATCAAAGCAGGTAGCCTTTTCCGCTCCGAGCCGCTCCTGCACCCCACATGCCACACAGGGCATGATCTCTGTTGGAGAAATGGTTGCCACAAGGATCAGATCGATTTCTTCTGCCTTCATTTCTGCGTCTTCCAGAGCTTTTAATGCTGCCCCCGCTGCCATCGTCACAGTATCTTCGTCCTCTTTTGCAATATGTCTCTGTACCACACCGGTTCTTTCCCGAATCCACTGATCACTGGTTTCCACCATCTTTGCCAGATCGTTGTTATCCCACACTCTGTCCGGTGCCCACGAACCGGTTCCACATATTTTACCTGTCATATTTTTCTCCATGATATCTGTCTTAAATCAGTCTGTATAAATCTGTACTGCTGTTCTCTGAATTATCTTTTATCTTAAAATATTTTGATTATCAAATTATATCATCATAAAAGTATTTGTCAAGAAGGAATTTTTGAGCATCCTTTTATAAAAAAAATAACAGCTGCCCCAGGCGTGGAGTATTGGTCTCTCCTCTGTCCTGTGACAGCTGTCTTATTTTTTTCAGACAGGTATTGTATTTATGGTTATTGCATTTATAGTTTTACTTCATCGCCCACTGTACCAGGCACACCACACCAATCTGCACCAGCAGTATCACCGGTACACCAATTGCAAATCTGGCTTTTCGGGTTTTGTGGTGAAAAAATCTCATGCCAAGGATCGCCCCGACGCTGCCACCAATGACAGCACTTAAGATCAAGGTCTTCTCCGGGATCCGCCATTTATTACGACGGGCTTTCTGCTTGTCAACTCCGAAAAGCACAAAGGCCAGGATATTGACTGCAAGCAGATAATAATATATGTAATCATTCATGATAGCTCCCTCCGGGCTCTGTGTCCTGTATTTCGGACAGTAACCGATTTATGTATTCATTGCAGTTTGATGATCAGCACCGGTATGGGCGGATCATTAGGCCGGTTTGCATATTCCGACAGGATCACCAGATATTTATGAGGATCCAACTGACGGATAAACGCAAGCATCTCATCCCGTTCCTGATATCCTGTATCCCCGCCACTGTAAATGCAAAGTGTCATAAGTCCGCCTTTTTTCAGAAGCTTAAGTCCGCTTTCCACCGCACTTATGCTGCTGTCTGCTCTGGTCGCCACCGAATGGTCTCCGCCGGGAAGATATCCCAGATTAAAGGTGATGCAGGACACGGTTTCTTCTTCTGCATAAACATCCATATTCTCATGAGACTCCAGAAGAAGCTGATAATTTTCCGGACAGTTATCTCTTTTCAGTCGCTCCTTCGTATGTTCCAGTGCCTGCTTCTGAATGTCAAAAGCCAGAACCCGTCCCCTTTTTCCTGCAAGCTGGCTTAACAGAGCCGTGTCATTGCCATTTCCCATTGTTGCATCGATACAGATGTCTCCCGGCATGACCTGCTGCCGTATAAAATGCTGCATGTATGCAGTGATCTGAAGATTTTTCATTTAAAAATCCTTTCAAAATTCTCTTACAGTTCATGATAATACGGACAGATATCCTCATAATGTCCATCCTTCATACGGAACCCCTTCGGGATCACGCCAAGCTGGGTAAATCCAAGTCTCTCATAAAGATGTCTTGCAGGAACATTGCAGGCCACAACCGCATTAAACTGCAGGACACCAAAACCATGCTCTTTTCCCCGGGTCAGACAGTCGGATACCAGCTTTTCTCCAATGTGAAGTCCTCTGGAATCTCTGCTTACCGCATAGCTGGCGTTACAGATATGACCGCATCTTCCGATATTATTCGGATGAAGAATGTAAAGTCCGTAAACGTTTCCGCTTTCCGCATCTACTGCTACAGCTGTATAGGTCTGTTCTGCAAAAAAAGCTTTTCCTGTCTCTTCGTTAAGGCATTCTTCCTGTGGAAAAGCCACACCGTCTTCTACAACCTCATTCCATATCCGGATCAGATCCGGAAGATCTTTTTCTTCGTATTTTCTTACTGTAACATTCATGATGATCTTCTCCTCTATTTAAGCAGCTCCACATTCCGTCCGTTTCTTCGGATCACACCCTCATCCGAAAGATTTTTGATCTCCCGCATCATGGCACTACGGTCCACACTTAAGTACTGGGCCAGTGCGGTATAGGACATGGGCAGCTTGAATTTCCCGGCATTTTTTTCCGCAGCCAGAGAATGCAGATAAGCTATCAGCTTCTTCCTGGTGGAGGATCGTGAAAGCATGTATATCCGATCCGTCTGCTGCCTGGAACGGAGGGCTGTCATCTGCAGAAGATTACTGACCATCTGGCTGTGATGATGACAGGCATTTTCACAGCGCTTGATCACATGCTCATAATCAATAAACAGCACCTTCGTCACGGTAGTGGCACATACATAATAATGCTGGGAATCTGACGGAAGCAGAAACGGTTCGCCAAATACACTGTCCCTATTCAGTTCATCGATGACATACTCATTTCCATCCTCGTCGCAGCAGTAGAGAACTGCTCTTCCCTCCTGGATCAGACCGATCTTTTTCATGGAGCTGGAATATTCCATGATGGTTTCTCCATTCTGAAAAACTTTCTCCCGGACTTTAAAGCAGACACGCATTCTTTCCTGTTCTTCGGGCAAAATATCCGTAAATAAAGTGATATGCTCCATAAATTTTCCTCCCACCGGCAAAATACTCTTCCGCATATCTGTACTTTCCTCTTTGTATACAAGACTATGTAAGAGGACTCTCAAAGCAACTATCCGCATTTTATTTTGCTGCATGTTTCTGATTTTATACCAGCACGAAAAAAATGTAAAGTCTGGAAATTTTTCCTGTTTTGTTGTATTTGCAACAGTTTTTGCCATCAATTTCTGTTATATTTTTATCAAAGTTAAGAAACAAACAAATCACTGAAGCATATAAATAAATCCACCATAGAAAGAAAAGAGGAATCGCTCATGAAAATCACAGAT
>UMBI01034955.1_pt1 | contig 30742 bp, 19 predicted proteins | sample 1963911 | NCBI WGS metagenome assembly UMBI01 (sample SAMEA4835936, study PRJEB28245) | human gut metagenome | biome: gut microbiome; material: fecal sample | place: Denmark | collected 2008
CTGAAAATCCTCGTGTCGCTGGTTCGATTCCGGCTCTGGGCATGTTTTAATGTAAAACATACGAACGGCTGGTTAGAAAAAGCCTGAGTATTAATTAATTTAATATGGGGTATTAGCTCAGTCGGTAGAGCACTTGACTTTTAATCAAGTTGTCCGGGGTTCGAATCCCCGATGCCTCACTTTTTAAGTGGATCAGATAAATTCCCATTTATTGCTCAAGGCAGTAGGTGGGAATTTTGTTTTATATCTGTGCGAGTATAGTATAAAGGAAGACGGTTACGTTGTGATTCAGCGTAACCGCCTTTTTTATATCATAGAAAATTACGTACTGACGAACGAATCAGCAGAGCCATCGAGTAGGATTTCAATGGTAGGAGTATGTCAATGCGATAAAAAAATATTATGGACATTTTCGACAAAAAATGTTCACTTTGCGACAAATTTGACAAAGTTCAAGAGATAAAAATGTTATATAATTAGAGCATAGCTGTACAGTATTAAGACTTTATCATAAGAATGAGCAGGAAATCTGTTATGAGCAGGATTACTAGGAAGACAATAGAGATGGTCATAGAATAGATATTCTGGATCTGGTTTGGATTCTGCGGATCACATTTAATCTGAACATGCTTTCCGGGGGCTTTGCCGAGGCGTAAAAACTCGATTCGGTCAGCTGTGTAGTTTTGTTCCTTGTAGGTGTAAGAGTACTTCACATAGTTATGATAATTGGAACTATGAGGCTTGTTAGGATTATTTGAGCGGCTGACAGATGATATAACAGCATCTACAGGTACGTAATCATGATATTTTATGGCGGAACAGATAGTTATTGCCAGAAAAAAAACAGTTCCGATTACGCAGCAGCCCAGAATAACCGGTAAAATTTGGCGTGCTTTTGGATTTACGGTGACATTCATGATTTTTCTCCTTTCTTGGTTGATAGTCTGATAATTTACGGGGGATTAATTATAAATGATTTCGAATGATCTCGAAAATTTATAATTGGTGAACATTATAGCATAGTACAGCAGAAGGGAAAAGTGCTTATGAAGAGAAAAAGTGCATCAAAAAAATTGCTGCCGCTGATGCTGATCCTGATGTTGATCTTAGGAATCAGCATGCCAGCAAATGCAGCTGCAAATCCCAGACTGAACAGTACAAAAAAGGTTTTGTACGTGGGAAAAACATCACAGTTAAAGGTTGTAAACTGGAAGAAAGCCGTGAAATGGTCTTCTTCCAATAATAAAGTTGTAAAGGTTTCGTCAAAGGGAAAGATAACGGCTGTGAAGACCGGAACCGCAACAGTAAAGGCCAGAATTGCCAAAAAGACATTAACCTGTAAGGTTACAGTAAAAAGCCCGGGAATGTCAGTGAAAAAAGCCGTATTGTATGTAAAGGGAAAAAGTCTGCAGTTAAAAGTAAACGGTGTTTCGGGAAAGACGGTATGGAGTTCTGCCAATAAAAAAATCGTTAAAGTCAGCTCTAAGGGAAAAATAACAGCAGTAAAAACCGGAACAACCGTGGTTAAAGCTAAAATAGGAAAAAAAGTATATACCTGTAAGGTTACGGTAAAAAATCCTTATCTGTCTGCAAAGAGCTTAAAATTTGTATGGGGAACAGCGAATACATCCAGGAAACTTTCGATAAAGGGTGATGTGATCAAAACTGCCTCAAGTTCAAATACAAAGGTTGCCAAGGTAAAAAAAGATGGTACGGTTTCTGTAACAGGAACAGGAACATGTACAGTAACCTTTAAAGATTCTAAGAAGAGAACATATCGATGTAAGATAACAGTTGTGAAACCAACACTGAAAAATCAAAAAGCTACTCTGGAAGAAGGGGAAAGTATCCAGCTTGGTTTTAAGGAAAAAGGTGTTAAAGTAAGCTGGTCATCTGCTGATCAGAAAATTGCAACAGTAACAAAAACAGGTGTTGTCCAGGCAGTCGGAGAGGGAAATACATCGATCGTTGCCAAAGTAAAAGGAATAAAAATCTTTGCAAGGATTTTTGTTACGAAAAAATACGTGCAGGATTCCGGACATGAATACACCAGAGGTGAATGGGTAAAACTTCTTCTGGATAAAGTTGGCTGCAAGTATGAAGAGCAGTTTGACAGCAAAAATTATTATTATGCTGATACCAGAGAAAATGAAAATGGAATCGCAGCAGAAATTGCAAAAACTATGGGAATCATTCCCGATGAAACCGATGAGCAGGATGTTCCATATTTTTATCCTGATGAATATGCAACAAGAGAGTTTGCCGCATATACAGCAGTAATGCTTATGGGATATGAAACTACGGATGAAGAACCGACATGTGCAGATGCGGCTCAGATCAGGTATAAAAATGTTGTAGCTATTGCACTGAAAAAGAATATGCTGTCTCTGAATGGAGATACCTTTGAACCGGAGAAGGCAATTAACGGAAATGATGCAGCTCAGATCTTAAAAGCTATCGACCAGATCACTGAGGACTCAGTAATCGATGAGAATTATGACAGCAAGGTCACCTATGCAACAAATGTAGTTGAAGTCAAAGATACTTCCAAAAATATATACAATGTTGTCCAGAACAGTGACGGAACTTATACGATCACAGTAAAAGATGGAAATGCTTATAAAAATCTGGAAACCGGAAAGGTTGTACTGTTTTCTGCAAAGGAAATGGGAACAGATACAGATATTGCATTAAAAGTCCAGAATATCACAAAGGACGGACAGGGACGTCTGATCATTAAGGCCGGCAAACCGGATGATATTTCAGAGGTTTACAAATCAATTGATTTTGAAGGTGCAGGAATTGCAGATCCGGAAAATATGCAGGTAACTGCAGAGGGCGTTCAATATGAGTATATTCCGGAAAATTCAAGTGAGGTGCCGGCAGGAGGACTTACTCTCGGCGGAAGTATTCCAGTTCCAGGTAAATTGAAATTTGATCTTAATCATAAATTTAATGATAAGGTGAAGCTGTCCGGTTCTGTTGCTGTTACGATTCCGGATGTAAGCTGTAAGCTGGATGCCGGATTTAGCTGGGGAAAGATAGAGGTAAGGCATTTTATTGCGTCAGTTACAGGAAAAGCTGATTTCGAAGGCGGACTTTATATAAGTGGCGTGAATTCAGAGCAGCAGATCAAACATGCAAGTGGAACTATGGAAACAGTCAGCGATGTACTTGAACTGGGACGAGTTCCTATAAAGCTTGGTACAACTGGTCTTTCTGCAGATCTGGTGGTTTCTCTGTTTTATGATGTGTCCGGGCAGTTTGTTGTGAAATATTCCGTTGAAGCAACTGGCGGATATGAATTCAAAGATGGAAATGGAAGATTTATCCATGATTTCAGTCAGACTTTGACACCGGTCACAATAGAAGGATCTGCGAAATGCGGTCTTCAGTTTGGATTAAATCTGACTGCATTGGAGACATGGGATCTGGCAGGAATTGATATTAAGGTAGGACCTGCGGCAAAGGCAAGCGTATCCTATACAGTTCGTGATGCCGGAAATGTGCTTTGTTCTGATGTAAGAACCTATATTTACGCAGCGGGTGAGTTGAATCCGGATACGGTGGTCGGAAAGTTCCTGAAAACGGTATGGCATTATACGTTGTCCAAGGATTTTCTGTCTGATGATGACGATAATCCACTAAAATTGAAGGTTCATTTTGAAAATGGAACACTGGTAGATAAATGTACAGTCGGAGCCGGAAGCATTGAGGGAAGCGTTTTGGATTCAAACAGCAAAGCTCCTGTAAAAAATGCCAGCGTGGAAGCATATTCCGGAACAGTCAAGGTTGAAAAAACTTTCACGAAAGAAGATGGAACTTATTCATTTAATGATCTTGATGAAGGAACCTACAAAATTGTTGTCACAGCAACCGGTTACCAGAAATATGAGAGCAGTTCCATGGAAGTATCAGCGAACCAGATCACATACGCAGAATCTTTCCTGATGGTATCCAGAGCAGAAGCCGGAGATGGTGAGCTGAGTGGAAGATTTATTCATTCCATGACCGGTGGAAATATAGAAAATGTAACTTATGAATTACGTAAGGGCTGGGATAATGTGATCGGAGAGACTGTGAAAGAAGGCGTATCAGCAGATGGAACCTATACGTTGACCGTGCCAGCCGGAAACTATACGCTGAATGCAAGCAATGAAGATTTTGTTTCTGCCCATATCAATGTTGTAGTTCAGGCAAATGCATGCAGTGAACGTGATGTAACAATGTCACCGACCAATATCAGTGCAGGAGATGAGGGACTTCTTCAGATCGTGCTTACATGGGGAGAAACTCCGCGAGACCTGGATTCTCATCTGCTGGGACCTACTGATGAAAACGGAGATGACTACTTCCATGTATACTACAGGGATAAAAATGCATATTCAGAGGATGGAGATGTAATAGCAAATCTGGATCTGGATGATACAAGCAGCTATGGACCGGAAACAACAACCATATACAAAGGCTTCACCGGAAGAAAATATAGCTTTTATGTATACGATTATACAAACGGTGAAGATGATGCGAGTACAGAATTATCTGCTTCGTCAGCCAAAGTAACCGTTTACCGGGGTGGAAAACAGATCTACCAGGCAAATGTACCGGTTAACAGGGAAGGATACCTGTGGCATGTATTTGACTATGATGTGCAGTCAAACAAGCTTATGCCAGTCAATACCTTTGTATATGATTATGAAGTGCCGGAAGCAAATGCAATGGAAGATAATTCAGGCATTATTTCAGAAACAGAAGCCCTTGAGATCATCCGAAACAGTGAAAAGAAAGCTGAAGAAGAGAGCAGCGAGGAACTCAATATGAGTTCTGAAGAAGGAAAGACGGACGATAATACTGAGGAAGAGATATTTGATGATTCCAGTGAAGAGCCGGAGATATCAGAAAGTGGTGATACGGCTGAAGTAATTGAGTTTCCGAAGGACTCTGAAACGGAAGAAGAAAATGACGGAACAGAAATAACAGAAGAGGATAGTGAGAGTGCGGAGGAGCTGCCGGTGGAAGATATTTATGAGGGATCAGAGGAGTTAGGTCTGGCAGGATAAAAATGTACTGTGATCGAACAGATCTCGCTGTTTGTGGCAGTACGCATATTCGGGCCCCATATGCCGGCACCGGAGGTAACGATGTTGTGCATAGTCCCCTTTTTCAGGTAACCGCAGGAATTTTCCCAGATCAGGCCGGTGATGATGTTCAGAGGGAACAGTTGGCCGTCATGAGTATGGCCGCAGAGATCAAGGTCTGCGCCTGCGGCTGCCACTTCATCCAGCTGACCGGGCTGATGATCCATAAAAATAATCGGGAGTGTTTTGTCAAGGTAGGCTGTAAGCTGGTCAGGATCCTTACGGGTATCGGACATTTTTCGGCAGCGTGAAGGATCCTTACGGCCTGTCAGATAAAACCGTTTATCTATGAGGACGGTTTCGTCATCGAGAAGCCGGATGTTGGCAGATTCCAGAAAATTCCGCATTCTGGGATCATCATAATCTTTTTTTGCATTGCGGAAGGTAAAACCGGCCAGAATCGGTTCGCTGAGATCATGGTTGCCCCAACAGGCATAAACGCCGTATCTGGATTTCAGCGAACGGAGAATGGCCGCTGTTTTTTTCGGGTTTTTGATCCCTTCATATTCGTTATCAAAAATATCGCCTGCAATACAGATCAGATCCGGATCTTCGGCGTTGATCTTTTTTACAAGAAGCCCGGCATGTTTTTCTCCGATACTGTAACCGAAATGAATGTCTGCGAGCAGGACGATCTTCAGGGAGTCCATTCCCTTCACCTGCTTGTCTATTTTCACATCATAAGTTTTTGTCTTAATATTCCATTGATTAAAAATCCCATAGAGACTGACACCAATGATCAGAAGAGTGCAGACAGCGCCTGTGATTACGAAGGCTTTCCGGGAATACATCCAGGCCGGATGAAGCGTATGCTTCAGGATCAGTCTGCAGAGATCTGTAGTTACGATTACGATCAGGATGTAAAGAAATGTTCCCTGAAAATAATTTGCCGTATTTTTCAGGAAGCGATGGAGCGCAGGGGGCTTCCGGATGAGAAAACAGGTCAGAAGAGAAGCGGACAGAAAAATATAAACACCTGCAAAGCATGCCCGGAACGCAAAGGTCTGGAAAAAATGAGTGCAGGCACCCATCCACAAAATCATCCAGCGGACGATATAAATATTAATGAGAATATATAATGGTGCGAGAAAGATGGCAAGCATGGTGTGTGATACCTCCATTCGTGGCAAGCAATAAGCGGTGAGCAGGACTGATCGCTGCAGATACTTTTTGGATTGATACATAGCATTTCCATAAATTACTGCAGCATGTTCGGAATAACTTTTTTTGATGCATTGATTCATGGAACCGCTATAGTATACAGCAAATAATAATTTTTGGCAAAAGAACATATATTAGGAAAAAGAACGCTTATGGTGTTTTTATGAAAAAATATGCGCTTCTTCGATATTGTCTGGTGTTTTTAGCAATTGTTCTTCCTTATTTTTCGGCGGCAACCATGAATGGACCGGAGAGGGTCCTGGCAGAGAGGGTGCCGGATATGGAAGAATATCTCCCGGTCATTGTTTTTTCGCAGATTTCCCCGGATATGAAAAAAGAAACCATAAAAGCGCAGACTGTGATTGCACGGTCGAATATTCAAAGGTGGCTGGGTGAGGGGAAAAATCTGGCAGAGATCCTGAGGGAAAACGGAAGTACAGAGGAAGTCTGGAGATATTTTTTTGCAGAAAAAAGGCAGATCTATGAGCAGGCAGCAAAAGAGACGGATGGACAGGTACTTACATATGAAGGAAAAGTGAGGCTGACTCCCTGGCATAAGAGAAGCGCAGGGAAAACCCGCAGCGGGGAAGAAGCTTTTCATGATGAGGCGTATACATATCTGAAATCGGCAGATAGCAGTGAGGACAAAAAATCTCCGGATCATAAAAAAATCGTGGAAATTCCTGAGGGGCAGCTTTCCGGGGAGCTGAAGATCAAAAAACGGGACAGTGCCGGTTATGTGACAGAGCTTACGATTGGGGAAACACTTCTGGAGGGAGAAAGCTTTGCAGCGGGAATGGGACTGGAATCCGCGAATTTCAGTTTGAAGAAAAAGGATGATATTTATTATCTGCGAGTGCGTGGCAGCGGTCATGGTGTGGGATTTTCCCAGTTTGGTGGAAATGAGATGGCAAAAAACGGAAGCAGTGCGGAGGAGATCCTGAAAAAATATTTTCCGGAGATGGAGCTGAAAGCTGAGGATTAAAGAAAGTCAGGCATCCGAAGCAACGTCTGATAAAAAAATATTCAAAAAATGAATAGACAGCCATATTCTGGACACTCTATAGATATAGAAATGGTGACCGAAACGGCAGCTTTACTGTTTTTTCTGTTACTGAAAATGAACATATCAGACAGAGGTGGAAAGAATATGAAAAGTAAAATCGTGAGAGGTATTATCAACGGAGGTGTTCTGGCAGCAGTGGCGGCACTTGGGATTACTGTTTATCAGCTTGGAACAAAGCCCATCGCAGAAAATCCCCAGGAGGAAAATTCTGTACAGGTAGAAGAGACCGGGCTGGAAGAGGAGCTTTCGGACGGGGAAAACGCAGAGGATGCGGCAGCTGCCGGAGATGGCTGGCAGGATGTAGCACAGGATGAGATCTCTGATGGAGAAACCGGAGATGAAGCAGGTCTGTCAGGAGCTTCAGAAGCCGGAGCAGATGGAGTGACAGGAAGCATCCGTGAGACTGCAGGAAGTGGTACAGCCGAAAATGCAGCGGCAGATGCAGATAATGGAAGTGGTACGGATGATAGGAGCGTGTCTGCGGCGGCAGGTGCAGACAGAAGCCGCACAGATGGCACTGGAAATACAGCAGATAATGCCGGAAATACATCGGCAGAGGGAGCGGTGAATAACGGAGCTGGAGCTTCCACAGATACCGCAGAGACCTCAGCTGTCGGAATTGCGGCACAGGCTTTGGATTTTACGGAGGATTCCATTATGGAATGGCCGGTCAGAGGAACGGTTCTTGTGGATTACAATATGGATGAAACCGTATATTATCCGACTTTGGATCAGTATCGTGTGAGCTCTGCCATTGCTTTGCAGGCAGTGGAGGATGCGCCGGTGTATGCGGCGGCAGATGGTCAGGTGCTTTCTGTTGTACAGGATGCCTGTACGGGAACGACTGTGACTATGGAGCTGGGAAATGGTTATCAGGCAGTATATGGGCAGCTGAAGGACCTTACTGTGGCAGAAGGTGACACAATAAAGGAGGGTGAAGTGATCGGAAATATCAGTGCACCTACCAAATATTATTCTGTAGAAGGCCCGAATCTTTATTTTGCAATGAAAAAGGATGGCGTGCCGGTAGATCCGTTTGAATATCTGGAATGACAGGGAAAACCGAAAAACAGATATGCCGGGGAGATTTTTGGAAACAGAGTATGGAGGATACGGGATGGGAGATATATGCATCCCGTATCCTTTGCGTTGTGAAGCGTATTAGTGAGAACGGAGTGAGCAGTAATAAAAATTTCCATTTACATAGGAAAAGAATCTTTTTTACCGGAAAGAAACCGTGTATAATCTATATTATAAATATGCATACAAGGACAGATATAACAGGACAAAAGAAGAGGTACATAAGTTATGAACATTAATGAAATAGCCAGGCTTGCCGGAGTTTCCAGAGCTACGGTATCCAGATATTTGAATAATGGATATGTCAGCAGTGAAAAAAAGGAAGTCATCCGCAGGGTGATCCAGGAGACAGGATATCAGCCATCCTCCCAGGCACAGACACTGCGGACCAAAAAAACCAGTCTCATCGGTGTCATCCTTCCAAAGATCAATTCAGATACCATAAGCCGTGAGGTGACAGGGATCAGTGATATTCTTACACGGAGAGGATATCAGCTTATTCTGGCCAATACCAATAATGATGTGGAAGAAGAGCTGAAATACCTTTCTCTGTTTAAAGAACGTCAGGTGGACGGAGTGGTTTTTATTGCTACCATGTTTACCAGAAAGCATAAACAGATGCTGAAGGATTATAAGGTACCGATCGTGATCCTGGGACAGCATCTGGACGGATATCCATGTATTTATCAGGATGATCATAAAGCAGCTTTTCAGGTCACGGAGAAGCTGGCGGAGAAGGGGAAAAAGTTTGCCTATATCGGCGTTACAGATAAGGACGAGGCAGTTGGTGCCTGCAGGAAAAAGGGTTTTATGGATGCTATCCATAAAGCTAAGCTGGAGGTCGTGCCGGAGAGGATGAAGATCGGAAGCTTTACCATGGATTCCGGGTATGAGATGGCGAAGGAGCTTTTTGAGGAGGAGCCTTCCATAGATTCTCTTGTGTGTGCTACGGATACTATGGCGGTGGGAGCCATGACTTATTTGAAGGAGATCGGGCTTCGCATTCCCGAGGATGTTCAGATCGCAGGGATTGGGGATGGAGTTCCGGGTAAGATCGTGGAACCGAAGCTGACAACGGTACATTTTTATTATAAGACCAGCGGAATGGAGGCAGCAGCCATGCTGGCTGATCTTATTGAGAACGATACCGGGATCAGCAAGGAAATAAAAATGGGATGTGAACTTGTGGAACGGGAATCTCACAGGTAACAGAGAATATCCTCGCAGATAGAGGAAGAAATTATAAGCTATTGTGGAACAGGAGCAGATCTTTTGGGAGAAAAAGACCTGCTTCTTTTTGTGTGGTGCTGTGTTATGGCTGAGCAAACACAGAAAAATGCCAGATTTTTTCTGCGATGTCCTGACTGGTTTGTCTGTCTTGCATCTGTTCTTATGAAATATGTACAATTTTGACCGAAGAAATTTGTGCGATGTTGCGGATTTACAAATAATAATGCAGTAGTTATAATACAAGTAAGATATGAGAACGATTCCACATAAGAACACAAGCAACAACATAAAACAAACCATTGAAAAGTGCTAAAATCATCAAAAAACTTAAAAAAATGGAAAGATTACCGTTCCTTGTATGAATAGATATATGAAATCAATCTCATAAATAAATGAAAAACAATGGATCAGAGATAATAAATCCCGGGAAGCTGAAGAAAGAACAGACAGATCTGATCCGAAGAAAGGGAAAGCAGAAAGAGATGACTGTCCGGGAACAGTAGCAGAAAAGGAGGAAGGACATGGATTACAGAAAGACAGCACAGGAAATCTATGATCATGTAGGAAAGAAAGAAAACATCATTTCCGCGGCGCACTGTGCAACAAGGCTTCGTCTGGTCATTGCGGATAATGACAAGGCGGATAAGGAATATGTAGAGAACATCGACGGTGTGAAGGGCGTGTTTTTCGCACAGGGACAGATGCAGATCATCCTGGGAACAGGAGTTGTAAACAAGGTTTATGATGAATTTATCCAGATCGCCGGAATATCAGAGAGTAGTAAGGATGAGCTTAAGAAGGTGGCAGCATCCAAGGCTAATCCGATACAGAGACTGATCAAGACACTGGGAGATATTTTTGTCCCGATCATCCCAGCTATCGTAGCCAGCGGATTTTTGATGGGAATCATGGAAGCCCTGAACTTCATGGTAAACAACGGCTTCCTGAATATTAACACCAATGGTTCCATTTATGTATTTGCACAGCTTTTCAGTAACACAGCGTATACATTTCTGCCGATCCTTATCGCTTACAGTGGTGCGAAGGTGTTCGGTGCCAACCCTTATCTGGGTGCGGTTATCGGTATGATCATGATCCATCCAAATCTGCAGAATGCCTGGACTGTTGCAACAGAGGGTGTGCAGGCAACGCAGAAGGTATGGTTTGGACTTTACTCCATTGACATGGTGGGATATCAGGGACATGTAATCCCGGTTATCATTGCAGTATGGGTACTGGCACAGATCGAGAAAAGACTTCATAAGATCGTACCTGCAATGTTCGATCTTTTTGTAACACCACTTGTCAGTGTTTTTGTAACCGGTTATCTTACACTTTCCATTATCGGACCGATCTTCGTAGCTGTTGAGAACGGACTTCTGGATGGAATCCAGTGGCTGATCGCACTGCCATTTGGAATCGGAAGCTTTATCATGGGTGCCTTTTATGCACCGACTGTTGTTGCTGGTGTTCATCACATGTACACTATCATTGACCTTGGACAGCTGGCCAAATTCGGCGTTACCTACTGGCTGCCACTTGCATCTGCAGCTAACATTGCACAGGGTGGTGCAGCTCTTGCTGTAGGCCTGAAATCCAGAAATCAGAAGATCAAATCCATGGCTGTTCCTTCTGCCTTAAGCGCATGCATGGGAATCACAGAGCCGGCAATCTTCGGTGTAAACCTCCGCTTCGGAAAGCCGTTTATCATGGGCTGCCTGGGTGGTGCATGCGGAGCACTTTTTGCCTCCATTAGCAGTCTTGGTGCCACAGGAACAGGTGTTACCGGTATCTTCGGAATCCTGCTGTGCCTGAATAATCCAGTTGGTTATATCCTGATGTTTGCCATCGCATTTGGTGTGGCTTTTGTACTCACATGGATGTTCGGATATAAAGACGAGGTACAGGAAACAGCTGGGAAAAATATTGAAACAGAGAAAAAGGCAGGTGCTCCGGCAGAGAATGTTGAGATGAAATCTGCGGAGAAAAAAACAGCTGAGAGCGGTGTGCAGACTCTCTACAGCCCGCTTGAGGGAACTGCAATCCCGCTTTCAGAAGTAAAAGATGCGACCTTTGCATCAGAAGTCCTTGGAAAGGGCATGGCAGTGATTCCGTCCAAAGGTGAAGTAAAAGCACCCTGTGACGCTACGGTTTCTACAATTTTTGACACAAAGCATGCCATCGGGCTTGCAACAGAAAGTGGTCTGGAGCTGCTGATCCATATCGGCGTTGACACCGTTGAACTTGGCGGTAAATTCTACACCGCTCATGTAAAGGACGGTGACGTGGTCAAAAAAGGCCAGACACTGATCACCTTTGATATGGATGCTATTAAGGCAGCCGGCTATGATGTGACCACACCGCTGATCGTAACCAATACCGATGATTATGAAGAAGTAAAAATGCTTGCAGAAGGAATAGTAAATAATGGTTCTGAAGTACTGGAGGTAAAATAAAATGAGTTCTCTGACCAAGGTCCTTGCAGAGGAAGTGCGAAAAATCGAGGAAACGGTAGCAGTTGCCAGGACGATGCAGACAAACCGTCTGACCCATCATCTGATGCCGCCTGTGGGATGGCTCAATGACCCGAACGGATTATGCTGGTACAAGGGAAGATATCATGTGTTTTTCCAGTATTCTCCGTTTGAGGCCAACGGTGGACTGAAATTCTGGGGGCATTACTCCAGTGAAGATATGATCAGCTGGAGATATGAAGGGGTTCCGCTTCTGCCGGACAGCATTTATGACTGTCATGGTGTTTACTCAGGCTCTGCCATTGCGGAGAAAGATAAGCTTCATCTTTTCTACACAGGAAACATCAAGATGGATGGAGATTATGATTATATCAATAACGGAAGACAGTCCAGCACTCTTCATGTGGAGAGTGCGGACGGCCTTCATTTCGGAACAAAGGAGGTTGCAGTTTCCTGTGAGGATTATCCGGAGAATTACACCTGCCACATCCGTGACCCGAAGGTCTGGAAGGAGGGGGAAGAGTACCGGATGATCCTTGGCGGCCGTCAGAAAAGCGACCAGGGCGCCGTACTTTTTTACAGATCCGAAGATCTGAAGAACTGGAAATTTGACAGTGAGCTTACTACGGAGAAGACATTCGGATACATGTGGGAGTGCCCGGATTTTTTCACTCTTGAGGGACAGGAGGTGCTTTCTGTATCTCCCCAGGGACTGACCAGAGAAGAGTTCCGTTTTCAGAACATCTATCAGTCCGGATACTTTATCCTGAAGGATGGAAAGCCGGAGGAAAAAGCTTTCCGGGAATGGGACCACGGCTTTGATTTCTATGCACCCCAGACATTTCAGGATGGAAAGGGCAGACGGATCCTGATCGGCTGGATGGGAATGCCGGATGCAGATGAGGAGTATGTGAATCCTACAGCAGAGAGCGAAGGCTGGCAGCATTGCCTGACTGTTCCAAGGGAAGTTACGTATAAAAACGGAATGCTTTATCAGTATCCGGTGGAAGAACTGAACGGGCTGAGAAAGACTGGCGTTTCTGTCAGCGGTTCCAGTGCGGAGATTCCGGTGAATGGACCGTTTGATCTGGATGTTCAGGTAAAAGGTGAGCAGGGTAAAGTGAGCCTTGGGGAAAATCTCTTCCTGGAATATCAGGACGGAGATGTGATCTTAACTCTCTCCGAGAAGGCCGGTGCCGGACGTAAAGTACGTAAGGCGCATGTTCCGTCCGGTAAGGTTGAAGCTTTCAGAATCCTTGCAGATACCACAGCAGTGGAAATCTATGTGAATGGTGGAGAAATTGTTTTTTCTACCAGGTATTATCCGGAAACGGATGAGCAGACTGTGAAGGTGGAGGCTGTGGAGTGTGATGGGAAGATTTATGTGCTGAAGAATTATGTGATGGAGTAGGCAGAGCTTATTGATCGTGAAATACAGCAAGATCAGAATACGAATACCTATAGAGCAGCTATGCAGTGAATTCCATATTCACAGAAATAAGAAATGACCGTATAATAAAGCAGGTGGGAAAATCCGCAGCCGGAATCCCGACCTGCTTTTATTTTTTTGATGTAAGTGAAATACATGAATTGTGCCGGCTGCTTGAGGATAGAAGGACGGCTGCTGAAGAAATGTTGGTGGCTGTCTTTACATAGAAAGAATGCGGCCGACTGGATGTTTGTTTTACAGGAGAGGAAATATCACGGAAGACAGATCACACTGTCCAGAAAAGTGTTCAGATATTTGTTTTACAGGAAGGCAAATATCAGGGTTGATGTTACTGAAGATGTACTGGCATTTGGCATTGTATTGCATAAATTTTTTATAGAAGAGGAGACTGCTATGAACTATACATACATCGTGCAGTGTGCGGACGGCACGCTCTACACCGGCTGGACAAACTGCCTTGCCAGGCGGATGAAAGCCCATAATGAAGGCAAAGCAGGCGCCAAATATACCCGGGCCAAAAGGCCGGTGAAGCTGGTGTATTACGAAGGCTTTGCCACAAAGGAGGAGGCCATGAGCCGGGAGTACCGGATCAAGCAGCTGACCAGGGAGAAGAAGCTGGAGTTGATGAAGTTCTGAAACTGTCGGAAATCTTTTCAATTCCGGATGCAGACCCGTCACTGGAGCTGAAGGCAGTCATGCTGAATATCAATAAGAGTAGTTCAATAAGAGCGAAAAGTTCTGCACGATACCAATATCAGAGCTTATCGCTCTTTTTGTATACACGGCAGGCGGGCAGCTGCAACGGAGGCAGAAAAAGACGCTTTATGATAATAAAAATCAAATATTTGGAATTGTGTGAATATTGTGAACATGGTAGAATAAACACAAAAATCAAAGAACTCAGTCAGCTGAGAAGAGGAAAGGAAAGAGGATGAAAAAGACAAAAGATTTTTGTCTCCGGCTTATGTGCTGTTTTCTGTTTCTGGGGTTATTTTGCGGAACAGAGGTTTTTGCAGCAGTTCAGGAGGGTAAGCCAGGAGAAACATTTTCCGGGGAATATGCAGTTATCATTAACACAGATACCACAAATCCCGGAAATACGGGAACCTTGCAGTTTGACGGGACATCGGCACAGGCGGCGGACTCTGAAGCAGAAGATTATGCAGTCGTGCAGGGTGGAAGCAATGCATCGGCGCAGGCGGCAACAGAGGGAACTGCGGGAGAGGCAGCAGATGTGGGGCAGGTACAGAGTTTGGAGGATGATCAGCTGCAGGCATACATGCAGGATGACCAACCGATGCTGACTGCTGTACAGGCTGCGGCGACCACCTATCAGGTAGGTGAAAAAAAGTACATCTATAGAACTAACGGCCATGATACATATGGAAAAACATATGTATGCATCGGAGTTGGGGAACACTGCTATGTGTGGATGGATGAGACCCTGAAGGCAGATTACGATACCGCAGGGAAAACATCTCTGATTGCTGCGGATATGGCAGCTGTCTACGATGGTCAGCCTTACCGTATCCTTAACCAGCTCTGTGCAGGTGATTTTCCGGCACAGGATGGCTCAGGCAAGCTGTCGATCCTGCTGGAGTCTTTAAGCAGCGCCAGCGGTATGTATATGTATGATGAAGGGATCACAGCAATCCATATCAACACACCGTCAGCATCCTCTTATGTTTCGGGGGAGATGTCAAAGCGAAATGGCCTTCTTGTTCATGAGGGACAGCATGCAATCCTCTGGCTGAAAACCGGATTTATGAGTACCGGCAGATATTCGTGGCTGAATGAGGGTCTTGCAGTGGCTGTCATGGACTATCTCTGGGGAGGAACGGACAGCAGCGGCTGGCTGAATGGTATTGGAAGTAATACGGTCATCCGTTCAGGATCTTCGCTGATCTACGAGAATTACCGGGATGACAATGCACAGGACTATGGAATGCCGTATCTTTTTGTAAGATATGTTATCGACCGGATGGCAGGAAGCTATCAGCCTATGAAGGTGCTTCCAAAGTTTTATACGATCGATGCTTCTTCTCTCAGCTGTGAGCAATATCTGGAGAAAGTAACCGGAGTTTCTTTTAAGGAGCTTATGGCGGATTTTTATACGGCAGTTGCAGCCGGTGAGAGCTCCGGTAAATACAGCTTTTACGGGGATACCATTGCTGCGGCAAAGGCAGCGACATTTCCGGTTTATGCAGGGGACAGCAATGAAAACCATACATTGCCGGCAGCATCGGCAATCCTGGTGAAGCTGTCGAACGGTAAGTTTACCGTTCCGACGGATGGCTCCGCAGGGATTGTTTATCGTATCATTGGAAGCAGAAGCTCTTCCCTTGCACCGGCAGAGGGAGATGGTACGTTTGCAAATCCATATAAGATATCTTCGATCGATGATCTTAATCTGATTCAGGCAAACCAGGGAGCATACTATCGTCTGACAAAAAATATCAGTACAGACGGAAGGACAAATTTTTCGGCATCGTATTTCAGTGGAACGCTGGACGGAGCCGGTTTCACAATAACCGGTCTCCAAAAGCCTCTGATCCAGCAGAATGCAGGAACGATAAAGGATCTGAATATTGTTGCGGATTTTGATTATGACAGTCATGATATCCATGGTGTTGTGGCACAGTATAATACCGGTAAGATCCAGGATTGCAGGGTAACCGGAACGGTAACAGGACATATGGGCTCTACCAGTTCCATGAGCCATCCGGCTTTTGGCGGGATTGTCGGAGAGAATGAGGTGGCCGGTACTATCAGCGGCTGTTCGTCCGGAGTAAATATTTCCATATCCATGACAGCTACAGACAGCTATGTTGGTGGTATCGCAGGAGTAAACATTGGTACTATTGAAAAATGTGTTGCAGGAGGAAATCTTTCTGTCACACAGGCTAACGGAAATTCTTATCAGGTTTACCTTGGAGGCATTGCCGGCCGGATCGAACAGTTTGGAAACATGGGCGGATATGTGAAACAGTGTGCTTTTACAGGTACGCTTCGCGTGACTGGCGGAACAGCAGTTACAGGTCAGATCTGTGCACAGGTAAATGCAAATGTACTCAATTCTGCTATCGGTCTGAATGGACATGTTTCGGACTGTTATGGTAAAAACGGCCAGGGAGCGCTCATTGGGACAAACACGGAACAGACGCTTACAACAGGTGGTGTTCTTACAGCAGAGCAGATGAAGAATCCGAACTCATATAAAGGCTGGAGCTTTGACGGAGACTGGCAGATTTCCAAGGATGGACTGCCGGAACGTGCAGATGCATCGGCGATCAGATCGCTGTCTGTTTCCGGTGTACCGAAAGAATGTTACGTGGGAGAAGTTCCGGCGTATTGGGGAAGGCTTATTGTTAATAATTCTACATCAGTAACGATCACGAAGGATATGATCGCCGGATTTGAAAATTCGGAAACGGGGACAAGGGAACTGACGATCAATTATAAGGGAAAACAGACCAGCTGGTCGATGACAGTCGAAAAACCATCTGCCAGTGATATTACAAGTATTGTGCTTTCCGGTCATCCGAAGACGACATACAGTGAAAACCAGAAGTTTGATCCTTCAGGCGCCAGCTTTTTTGCCACAATAGGTGGACGTTATGTATATATTTACAGTGGCTTTTCCTATGATAAAACAGGTCCGCTGAAGTCTGAGGATACCTCCGTGATATTCAATTATTTTGGAAAAGAAATTCCGGTAAGTATTACGGTAACAGCCAGAAAAGCAAAGAAGCTTTCCGTGCTTGCAGCACCGGCAAAAACTCAGTTTACAGTTGGGAACACGCTGGATCTGTCCGGTGTGAAACTGCAGATCACATATAATGATGGGACGCAGACCCCGATATTTAAAGCGGATGAGCTGGAGAAATATGGTGTTCATGTTGCTTTTGGAAAGAATGGATCCTTTACAACGGTTGCAGCAGATAAGGTTCTGGAAAGTGATGACAGCGGAAGTACGATCGTATTTTATGCGACGGATAAACTGCCGTCAGAGTATGGCTCGGTAGTTGTGGCGTCATCGACGATCACGGTGCGGAGTCCGCTGACTGTACCGGCACTGGATTTGTATGTCAGTGTAGGAAAAAGTGCGGCGCAGTATCTGTGCACAGATAATGTGACTGGTGGAAGTGGAACGTATGCGACTACAGTAATTGAGGAAAAGCTGCCGGCAGGATTGAATCGCACGAATCTGCCCGGAGAAAAATATAATGCTTTTGGCTATACGGGTGTTGTTACGGCGTCAGCCGGAGATTACAGTTCACAGTATAAGATCAGCGATACAGAGACACAGGAGAGTATTCAGGTGACTGTGACGATCCATGTGGTTCCTTCTGATCAGGCTGCATTTTACAGTTTTGTGCTTAAGAAGGTGGAAAATCCTGGACTGAAGCAGGATGTTATCGGTGCGATCGGGGAGGATACGATCGTTCTTCGGGTGCCGAAGGGGACGAATGTTACAAAATTGAAGCCTTCGATTGATTATGGCTCAGGTATGGGAACTGGACTTTCTTCAGACTTCTGGAATGGTTCGACGCATGATTTTACCAGCCCGGTTGTATATACGCTTACAGCGCCGGATGGGGTTACAAAGAAGTCTTATACGGTAAGTGTGGAATTTTATGATGATACTTCGGAGGAAGTACAGTCTGGTGACGAGATTCTTTCACCGGCTGATAATGCGAAGATCAGCTGTAAGGACAGTGAGGAGATTATCCTTAAAGGATGGGCCGGAGACAGTTCAAGAGAGATTTCACTTTTTAAATATGTGGTAAATGGAATCAGTTATACTACATCCGCGAATGCCACTACACAGACAATCCCGAATGCCAGGGCATATGAAGTGAAGATTTCCGGAAGCAGCTTGAAGGAAGGAAATAATACTCTGGAAATCTGGGTGATGTATGCTGATAATTCAGGCACCGGAAGCGGCGGCACTTTAAAGAAACTCGGCACAAGAACTGTTGTTAAGGAAGGTCACAAAGCAGTGAAAGACGCAGCGGTAGCAGCCACCTGTGAGACAACCGGAAAAACCGAAGGAAGTCACTGTAGCGTCTGCAATACAGTAATAAAGGCCCAGACCACAACAGCAGCGCTTGGCCACAGCTGGGACGGTGGAAAAGTAACAAAAGCAGCGACCTGCACCACAGCCGGAACAAAGATCTACACTTGTACCCGCTGCAAAAAGACACGCACAGAAACGATCGCAGCCACAGGTCACAAGGCGGTAAAAGACGCGGCGGTAGCAGCCACCTGCGAGACCGCAGGAAAGACAGAAGGAAGTCATTGCAGTGTCTGCAACACAGTGATCAAAGCCCAGACCACAGTGGCAGCGTTAGGCCACAGCTGGGACGGAGGAAAGGTAACAAAAGCAGCGACCTGCACCACAGCCGGAACGAAGACCTACACCTGTACCCGCTGCAAGAAAACACGCACAGAAACGATCGCAGCAACAGGCCACAAAGTAGTGAAAGACGCAGCAGTAGCAGCTACCTGTGAGACAACCGGAAAAACCGAAGGAAGTCACTGCAGCGTCTGCGGAACCGTACTCAAAGCCCAGACCACAACAGCGGCATTAGGCCATGATTACGGAGAGTGGAAAACAATAAAGGCTGCAACTTATACAGAACCGGGACAGGCAGAAAGAGTTTGCAGGAGAAATGCATCACACAAAGAATACAGACAGCTTCCGATACTGGAAAAAGCGAAGATCGATCTGTCAGCCTGCAGCATTCAGTTGTCAGAACAGACCTATGTATATGATGGAACCGAAAAAACACCGACAGTAACCATCACTTACAACGAAAAAACACTGACAGAAGGAAAAGACTACCAGGTATATTTCGCAGATAATGTAAATCCAGGAACAGCAAAGATCACTGCGATCGCCAAAACCGACAGCGATTATACAGGAACAGCCACAATAACCTTTGAGATCCGAAAATCACTTCCGGAAAATGCAACTGTGATCGAACCGGGCGCATTCAGTAACTGTACAAACCTGGTGGATCTGAATATCAAAGAAAACGTAACAGAAATAGGCGACAACGCATTTGCAGACAGCAAAAATCTGCAGAATATCTATTTCTACGGCAACAGCCCGAAACTCGGAAATAACATCTTCAAAAATGTAACTGCAACCGTATACTATCCATACACAGACAAAACCTGGTCTCTGGATATTCTCCAGGATTACGGTGGAAACATTACCTGGGTGCCATGGGATCCAAAAACAAACAGTCCGGCAAAACGAAGCCTTGCGCTGTGTGATATCAAGATCACAGAGCAGAAATACACCTATGACGGAACCGAAAAAACACCGGAAATGGTCATCATGGATGGAAACTATACACTGCAGAAAAATACAGATTACACCGTAAAATGCAGCAATAACACCAATGCGGGAAATGCAGAACTGGAGATCACAGGAGCCGGAAATTACAGCGGAACCTATAAAGCAGGATTCCTCATCGAACAGACAGAGCCGAGCCTGAAATTTGACAAAAAAACAATAACTGTAAAATACGGCACAAAACCATTCCTCTGTGTGCTGTCTGAAAAAACAACAGATGGAACCATAACCTACAGTTCCAGCAACCCGAAAGTTGCAGCTGTCGATCCATCCACCGGTAAAGTAACCATCAAAGGCGGAGGAACCGCGGCGATCATGGCATACGCTGCAAAGGGAACCAATTATACCTCCGGTTCCACATTCTGCACCATCAAAGTAACGAAACGCAGCAATACCATCAAAGCATCCAATATCCGGCGGACCTGGTATGCAAAAGCCAGAAAGATCAGCATCAATGCAAAAGCTTCCGGAAAAGCTCAGCTGAAATATTCTTCCAGCAGTAAATCTGTAAAAGTAGACAAACAAGGAAGGATCACCATTGCGGCAAAATTCACCGGCAGTGCAAGGATCACGATCCGTTCTTCTGCCACAGCAGGATATAATGCCGCCACAAAGAGTATTACAGTCACAGTGAATCCGGCAGGAACCACCCTGACGACAGCAAAGAACCTGTCCGGCAGAAAAGCGCAGATCACATGGAAGAAAAACCGATACGTGACCGGATATGAGATCCAGTATTCCGTAAACAAAAATTTCAGATCCGGCAGCAAAAAAACAGTGGCCGGAGTATCCAAAACGAAATACACGCTGACAAAGCTTCAGAAAAACAAAACGTATTATGTAAGGATCCGCACATACAAAAAATCAGGAACAAAGAAATACTATTCTTCCTGGAGCAAGGTAAAAGCAGTAAGGATCAGAAAGTAGAGGCATGGAAATGAGGATAAATAAAAAAATACTTGCAGGGCTTACAGCAGTCAGTATGCTGACCTGCGGGATATGGATGGAAAGTGTTTTTGCGGCGGATACATTCAGTGCGGAGGAGTCAGCAGAAGCTGTATCGGATACTGTGACGGATCTGTCGGCAGAATCCATTACAGGGATTGAAACAGGAGAAGCTCCGGCAATGGATGCAGCAGAAATTTCCGAAGCAGAACCGGAAAATAAATCTGAGATCTCAGAGACACCAGACATGTCAGAGGAACCGGCAGTACCGGATGATACGGAAACAGCGGACGTTTCAGAGGCACCGGATAATCCGGAGACACAAGATACATCGGAAATACCGGAAGAAATAGAGCTTCCGGAAAATGAAGAAGCGGACATTCCGCAGGAAATGCTCCCGGATGATCAGGAAGATCAGCCGGAAGCAGCATTTGAGGAGAGCGCAGCATCGGAAGATATGGAAACAGAAATCGATCCGGCAGGAGAAAAGAGTGGTTTTTGCGGAGCGGAGGAGAATACCGTATCCTGGAGCCTTGATGAAAACGGAGTTCTCGAGATCACAGGACAGGGAGCTATGAATGAATGGCAAAATGAGGAAGAAGTCCCCTGGAATGGATACCGCGACCAGATAACAGAGGTCCGGATCGAGGAAGGCGTTACCAGCATCGGACCTTATGCATTTGCAGACTGCGAAAATCTTGTAAAGCTTGACATTGCGGACAGCGTTCAGACTATAGGTGCATTTGCATATTTTAACTGCAGTGGCCTTTCCACACTGACCATCGGCTGAGATCATCGGGATCACAGGCCGGATCAGGTATAATAAGAAGCCCCGGAACACGAGGCAACTTCAGAGAAGTCATAACTTCAACTTCCTGAGGTCTGCCCGTATTCCGGGGCTTTAAGTTTTGCAGATATTCGAGGAGGCTTTTATCCATCTGACTACAGAGTAACTCAGTGGATTGCCATACCGGCTACGAAGAAATACATTACAACAAAATGGCACACACTTCCCAGCATCACAAAAACATGAAATACTTCGTGGGAACCGAAATTCTTATGCTTCGCATTGAAGATCGGAAGCTTCAAAGCATAGATCACACCGCCGATGGTATAGATGATACCGCCGGCAAGGAGCCATCCGAAGCCTGCGCGGGGCAGATTGTGGAAGATCGGAACAAAAGCAAGTACACACAGCCAGCCCATTCCAATGTAGATCACAGAGGAAAGCCATTTCGGGCAGTTGATCCAGCAGCCCTTGAGGATCATTCCGATGATGGCAACGGTCCATACGAGGGCACAGAGGATATAGCCGGTGCGTCCGTGGAGAACGATCAGGCATACAGGAGTGTAGCTGCCGGCGATCATCACAAAGATCATCATGTGATCCATTTTTTTCAGACGGCGGTTCACCTTGACTGTAGAGTTTACGGAATGGTAAAGTGTGCTTGCCAGGTAAAGAAGGATCATGGTAAGGATAAAAACACTTACTGCAAAAACATGGAGAACGTCTGCGCTTCTGGCCGCCTTCACGATCAGCGGAGTGGCTCCGGCCACGGCAAGAAGCATGCCGATTCCGTGGGTTATGGCACTTCCCGGATCTTTTAATTTAAATTTCATATAAAAACACCTCCTGCAAAAAAACTGCTGTTTATATCATATGGACAACTTCATGATCAGTTCATCAATGATGGATCATAGTGACGTTTCACGATATAGCAATGTAGAAATTGATAAAATAACATGTAGTATTCAAAACTACATATCAAGTATATGAATACTATACCACTATTATTCAAAAATGCAACCCCTAATTTCAAAAAAAATTTTATCAGGATTTTACAAAGTCTTGTTATTGAATAAACATTCGATCAGTATACTTGTATGCAAACCGTGAAGCAAAGGCATTCATGAACCTGCAGTCAGGCAAAATCTGGATGCCTGCTTGATATGATACGGATAAATACAGACAAAGTCGGCCGAAAAAGAAAAATACATGGCGACGCAGGAGGAAAAAATGGCAGATACAATATACATGAACAGGGAATTATCCTGGCTGAAGTTTAATGAAAGGGTACTTGAGGAGGCTGAGAATCCGGAAAATCCGCTGTGTGAACGCCTCACATTTGCGTCTATCTATCAGAGCAACCTGGATGAATTTTACATGGTACGTGTGGGATCTCTGGTGGATCAGATGCTTCTGGCAAAGGATATCCGTGAAAATAAAACCAATATGACGCCGGAGGAACAGCTGGACGCGATCCTTGCCAGAACAAAAAAGCTGAACCGGAAAAGAGATGTTGTTTATGAAGAGATCATGGAAAAGCTGGAACAATACGGCATACATATGCTGAATTTCCATAAGATCGAAAAAGAGGATCGCAATTATCTGGACCGCTATTTTGAAGCAGAGGTGGCTCCGGTTATTTCTCCGTCTATCGTCGGAAAAAGACAGCCGTTTCCATTTCTCCGGAATAAGGAGATCTATGCGGTAGTAGTTCTGGAAACAAAAAAAGGAAAAGAAAAGCTGGGTATCATTCCGTGCAGCAGTGCAGGTATCCAGCGTCTGATCCCGGTTCCGGGAAAAACCGGCACCTACATGTTGTCTGAAGAGCTGATCCTTCACTTTGTTTCAAAAATCTTCAAGGGCTATCACATCAAGGCAAAGTCCCTGCTTCGTATTACCAGAAATGCGGATATTGACGCAGATGCTCTTTATGATGAAGATCTGGATTACCGTGAGTTTATGGTAGAACTGATCAAGGCAAGAAAGAAACTGGCACCGATCCGTCTGGAGCTGTCAAGAGAAATGGACGGAGATGTTGTTGAAACACTTTGCGAGTATCTGGAAGTGGACAAGAATTATGTATTCCGGGGAGATATACCACTGGATCTTTCTTTTGTATTCCAGATCCAGGATGGCCTGAGAAAAAGAACAGAGCTTTTTTATGAAAAAAGAATTCCTCAGAAGTCTCCTCTGTTTAACAATCACGAACCGATCCTTGACCAGATCGCGAAAAAGGACCGTTTTCTTTCCTACCCATATGAAAGCATCAAGCCGTTTCTTACAATGCTTCATGAGGCTGCCAATGATGAGGCTGTAGTTTCCATTAAGATGACACTCTACCGTGTGGCAAAACAGAGTAAGGTTGTGGAGGCTCTGATCGAAGCAGCAGAAAACGGAAAGGAAGTTTTCGTTCTGGTGGAGCTGAAGGCGCGTTTTGATGAGGAAAACAATATTGGATGGTCCCGGCTCCTGGAGGATGCGGGCTGTCACGTGATCTACGGTCTGGATGGTTATAAGGTACATTCCAAGCTTTGCCAGATCATGAAGAAAAAAGATGGAAATGTGGAATATTATACACAGATCGGAACAGGAAACTACAATGAAAAAACAGCTCGTCTGTATACAGATCTTTCTCTGATGACTGCGGACCCGAAGATCGGTATGGAGGCGGCCAGAGTGTTCCAGGCACTGGCAATGGGAGAAACCGTTGAAGATATGGAGTATCTTCTTGTGGCACCAAGATGTCTTCAGAACAAAGTGCTTGCCATGATCGATGAGGAGATCGAGCATGCGAAGGCCGGAGAACCGGCATATATTGGCTTGAAAATGAATTCTCTGACAGATAAACGTATTATGAGCAAGCTTGTAGAAGCATCCTGTGCAGGAGTACACATTGATATGGTGATTCGTGGTATCTGCTGTCTGATCCCGGGAGTGAAGGGACAGACAGAAAATATCCACATTATCAGTATTGTAGGACGTTTTCTGGAACATTCCCGCATTTATATTTTCGGAACACAGGAGAGAGCAAGGATCTATATTTCCTCTGCGGACTTTATGACAAGAAATACTCTTCGTCGTGTAGAAGTTGCGGCACCTATCGAGGATCCGGATATCCGTATGCAGATCCAGGAAATGTTTGTGACAATGCTCAGTGATAATCGAAAAGCAAGGAGCATGAACAATAAGGGAATTTATAAGATCGAACCATCCGATAATGCTCCGCTTAATTCTCAGGAAGTATTTCTGCAGCAGGCATACGACAATGCGGCTCCTGCGACAGATAAATAAGAGATTTTTATGCATATTTCTCCCAGTTTTTCGCATAATAACCATATGAAAAACAAATAGTTAACATAACATTGACGTACAATGAACAGAAAATACAGGAGGAATTCAGGAAGATGAAAGCAACGGGAATTGTTCGCAGGATCGATGATCTGGGCAGGGTTGTGATTCCAAAAGAGATACGAAAGACACTGCGGATCAAGGAAGGAACGCCACTGGAGATTTTTACAGACAGGGAAGGACAGATCATCCTGAAAAAATATTCGCCCATTGGAGAGCTGAATACGTTTGCTGCGGAATATGCGGAAGCGCTGGTACAGACCACCGGACTGACTGCCTGTATTACAGATCGTGATCAGGTCGTGGCGGCATGCGGCAGCGGAAGCCGGGAACTGGAAGGAAAAGAGATCAGTTCTGATCTGGATGCAGTCATTGCCGGCAGAGAATGCAGACTGATCAGTCGGAGCAGCAGGGAAAATATCCCGATCATTGTCGATGACAGTGATTCTTTTGAACGAAAAATGATACAGCCTGTTCTGTGTGCCAGCGATGCGATCGGGGCCGTGATCCTTCTGTCCAGAAGCGAAAAAGCGGAAATGGGTGACACAGAACGTGCCCTTGTCCGCACAGCAGCCGGTTTTCTTGGCAGACAGATGGAGCAGTAAACGTGCATCAGATGTACAGAAAAATGTGTGAAGATCAAGATATAAACATCAGATGCAGATGCCAGGAGGCAGCAGATCAGGGAGGGTGCGGGCACCGGGAAGGAAAACTGTGGTATTCTTCCAGAGTCAGATTTGTGATGGTGAGCCAGGAAGCCAGAGGTTTGGTCACATAGCGGATGTGCCAGGGCTCGTAAGGGAAGCCGGTGATCTCCTCTCTGTTTTTGGGGTACCGGAGGATGAAACCATAGAGCGGAGCGTTCTTTTTCAGCCAGCGGCCTTCTCCTGTTGCGGAAAACCTTTCGGAGAGCTCCATATGGATGGAAGGACAGGAGACATCCAGAGCAAGTCCGCTCTGATGCTCGCTCGTACCTGGCCTGGCAACAAAAGGGCTTTCCGTAAAGAGCTCCTTCTGTCGCTGGTAGGAACGATATCCGGAAACTGCCCACAGGTTCAGACCACATCTGTGACAGGCATGAAAAAGCTGAGAAGCCGCTTTTGCAGCCTGGTATTCCAGAAGCCGCTTCGAATCTCCCGGCGCTGCTTCAAATGGAAGTCCGATATCGATGAGATGCTCCGGCACAAAGGCTTCCGGCAGAGGATGCTCCCTGCTGATCAGCCGGGTATAAAATTCTCTGTGCAATAAAAAACCCCCTTTCCTTATCCATAAGCTTATGATAAGAAAAGGGGGTTTATGAATGCTTATTTCTGTTTATCAGAGCTCTTTTTCGCTCATTTCTTCCAAAAGAGCCTTCTTCATGTCATAGAGGGGCTGGGAGAGATCTACATAAACCTTCTGCGGATTAACGAAACGTCTGGATTCATCCCACAGTGTATTCTGCTCCTGTTTGCAATAGTCACGGAGCTCCATAACAGATGGAGACTTGTAAACGCTCTTACCACCTTTGATCACAGGAACAAGGAGCTCGCGGAGCTCGTAGGTTCCTCCAAGAACCTTGGTCTTTTTCCAGGTGTCAACCGGATCGAAGATCACCATAGTTTCTTCCGGATCGAATTTCTCATCTGCAAGGCAGATCAGATCGGCCTTGATCTTGCCGGTCTTCTTGCTGTAGATACGGTATACAGTCTTGTTGCCCGGGTTGGTAACTTTTTCTGTGTTTTCGGAAAGCTTGATCTTCGGCTGGAAGGTATCGCTGTCAGCGTCTTTTACAGCGGCAAGCTTGTATACGCCGCCGAATGCCGGATTGTTATCGGCTGTGATCAGCTTGGTTCCAACACCCCAGGAATTGATCTTGGCATCCTGGGCCTTCAGGCTCTCGATAAGATATTCATCAAGATCGCTGGAGGCGGAGATGGTAGCATCATCGAAACCGGCAGCAGCCAGCATCTTGTAAGCTTTTTTGGAAAGGTATGCAAGGTCACCGCTGTCGATACGGATTCCGTAGTTCTTCAGCTGGATACCTTCCTCACGCATCTCCTCAAATACACGGATCGCATTGGGAACACCGGATTTCAGGACATCGTAGGTGTCGACCAGAAGAGTACAGGAATTCGGGTAAAGCTTCGCATAGGTCTTAAAGGCAGTGTACTCATCCGGGAAGCTCATGATCCAGGAATGAGCATGTGTTCCGAGAACCGGAACGTTAAACATCTGACCGGTCAGTACGTTAGAAGTACCGGCACATCCGCCGATCACTGCAGCTCTGGCACCGAAGATCCCGGCGTCCGGACCCTGGGCACGGCGAAGACCGAATTCCATGATGGGATCGCCCTTGGCTGCGTGGCATACACGTGCTGCCTTGGTAGCAATAAGACTCTGATGGTTCATAATGTTCAGGATGGCCGTCTCTACAAGCTGAGCTTCCATGATCGGTGCGATAACCTTGACCATTGGCTCTCTCGGGAAGATCACGGTTCCCTCCGGAATTGCATAGATATCACCGGTGAATCTGAAGTTGCTCAAATACTCAAGGAAATCATCCTCAAAGATGCCAAGATTTCTCAGATAGGTAATGTCTTCTTCTGAGAAACGGAGATTTTCGATGTATTCGATCATCTGCTCCAGTCCTGCACAGATGGCAAAACCGCCATCGCACGGATTGTTGCGGTAGAACATGTCAAAGACAACGGTCTGGTTGGTAGGGTTTTTGAAATATCCCTGCATCATGGTAAGCTCATAGAGGTCCGTGAGCAGAGTAAGGTTATTTGCTCGCATAGCGTTCTCCTTTGGATGCCTCCGGATATTGTGACCGGAGGGAAATACACGGTTGTTTCCGTTCTTTTTATTATACGGCTTATTATAACACAAAGGAGTGGATTGTAAAATTTTTTTTACTGCGTAAACCCGCATATAATAAGGAGTTTTAACAGCAGTTTAAGAAATTTTGAAAAAAATAAAAAAAATTAAAAAAAGGGGTTGCAATTTCAAAAAAGCTGTTATATAATAACATCCGTCGCAAGCGATAAGGCAAGCGAAAAACAAAACACATAGGGCTATCGCCAAACGGTAAGGCAACGGACTCTGACTCCGTCAGTTCAAGGTTCGAATCCTTGTAGCCCTGCTTCTTAAGTACCTCAGTTGCGAGGTACTTTTTTTGTACTCAAAAATAAGAAGATATTCGCAATCCGCTTCGCCCCCAAAAAAAAACAAGTGCGTTTCTTCCTGCCAAGTGTTACAATAAAGTATAGACAGTATGACAGGAGGCATGAATGAGTTACAGTTTTGAGAGTCGAGTAAGATTCAGTGAGATCGGAGAAGATGGCTGTCTGACGCTGCCGGGAGTTCTGGATTATTTTCAGGATTGCTGTACCTTTGAATCCGAGCAGACAGGAGTCGGTATGGAAGTATTAAAGGAACAGAAAAGAGCCTGGGTACTTTCTGCATGGCAGGTGATCATGAAGCGGTATCCAAAGCTTGGTGAAAATATAAAAGTAACAACAATTCCTTATGGATTCCGTGGATTTATCGGAATGCGTAATTTTATTCTTGAGACAATGGATGGTGAGAAGCTGGCATGGGCCAATTCCTACTGGTCTTTTATCAATACAGAAACCGGTCTTCCGGAAAAGCTGACACCGGCAGATACAGATCCCTATGATTTGGGCGAAAAAATAGAGATGGATTATGCACCAAGAAAGATCGCGCTTCCGAAGGAACGGGAAGTGCAGAATGCTTTTTCCGTACAGAAGCATCATCTGGACACCAATCATCATGTGAACAACTGTCAGTATATCCGGATGGCAGCGGATCATCTGCCTGAGGATTTTAAAGTTGGTCAGCTTCGTGCTGAATATAAACGTCAGGCAGTACTGGATAATGTTATCATTCCGGAAGTATATATGACAGAAAATAAAGAAGCTGTAGTTCTCAACGCGGAGGATAAAGAACCTTACGCAGTAGTTGAGTTTACAAAATAAATACAGGCGGTAGAGATTAGTACATCGTTTTTGAAACAACTATACCGTAAAAGGAGGGCGCGCTATGCTTGAAAAATTAAAAGAAGAAGTTTACAGAGCAAATATGGATCTGCCAAAATATGGTCTTGTTACCTTTACATGGGGAAATGTCAGCGGGATCGACAGGGAGCAGGGACTTTTTGTGATTAAGCCAAGTGGTGTGGATTATGACAAGCTGACACCGGAAGACATGGTAGTGGTAGATCTTGATGGAAATAAAGTAGAAGGAAGATACAATCCATCCTCTGATACACCGACACATGCAGTTCTTTACAGAGCGTTTCCGAATATCGGCGGTATCGTACATACCCACTCATCCTGGGCAACAAGCTGGGCGCAGGCAGGCAGATCGATTCCGTGTTATGGAACCACACATGCAGATTACATTTACGGAGAAGTACCATGTGTGCGTAATCTGACCAAAAGAGAGATCGAAGAGGCATATGAGAAGAACACGGGAGTTCTTATTGCTGATTATTTCAAAAACAAAGATTATGAAGCAGTACCGGCTGTGCTGTGTAAGAACCACGGACCTTTTACCTGGGGTAAGGATGCTCATGAGGCAGTTCATAACGCAGTTGTTCTTGAGGAGGTTGCCAAGATGGCATCTCGCTGCGAGCTGATCAATCCGGATGTAAAACCGGCACCGCAGGAGCTTCAGGATAAGCATTACTACAGAAAACATGGTGCAAATGCATATTATGGTCAGGTAGGACAGGAAGACTGATCAGAAGAAAAAACAGTTTGACCCGATGGTGGATCGTCAATATCCGCCTGAGTGGAAATGCCGCGGAACAGTACCGCGGCATTTTTTGTCGAAAAATGCAGAAAATGTCAGATTTGCTGACCTTTAACACAGGTGCCGCCGAAATATATGCTAATGTCAAGAAAAATGCAGAACATTAACACATTTATTAAAATAGGTGGCAGGATGAAAATATACACTTATCAGGGAAAAAAGAACGTTTCCGGAGAAAAAATACGCCAGATGAGGAATATGAAACGGATGTCGCAATCTGCGCTGGCAGCAAAAATGCAGGTGGAAGGAGTGATGCTGGAGCGTGACAGTATCAGCCGGATCGAAGGAGGAGAACGTTTTGTAGCAGATTATGAACTGCGGGTGTTTGCAAAGGTGCTGGGAGTGGATGTGAAGTGGCTGCTGAATGAGCAGTAAATAAGGCAATATTGGATTACAGTTCGCTGGTAATATTCTGCGAAGCGTGTTACTGAAAACGGAGTGAAAAGTAACAATATTGGTCTGAATGGCAGGAATCTGTGTAAACTACTTGATATTTATGTCGGAAACTGCTACAGTATAAAGAAAAAAAGATGGCCGGGAAGTCCTGCGGAGGGCAAACGGTCACGGATAAGAAGATAGAGGCGCGGATTTTATCAGTATTTATGGATGCAAGGCCCTGGCAGGCTGTTCATAAAGAAAGGAAAATCTGCCGAAGTGCTCTGGAAGGCCAGATGACAGGGTGCTGGGATAACGCAGAATATGCGTTGTACTGTCACGGATGTGGAGCGCTATCGGTAGCACTTCGGGAGATCTGCATTTAATATGCTGAATGGAGATTTTCTGACAGGCTATTAGTTAAATAAGGATTATTTAACCGGAGGTGTTCTTAAGAAGAGACAGCCTCCGTTTTTTTGTCCCCGAAAAGGGAGGAGAAAAAT
>UMBI01044154.1_pt1 | contig 27405 bp, 34 predicted proteins | sample 1963911 | NCBI WGS metagenome assembly UMBI01 (sample SAMEA4835936, study PRJEB28245) | human gut metagenome | biome: gut microbiome; material: fecal sample | place: Denmark | collected 2008
CAGTAACTAACTGATTATCAATATACTTTATATTTGAGGAAGTTAGATAATATTTTAAACATCGCCCGGTAGCCGTAGGCCATTGTTGTAAACTGTTTAAAAGATTTATCCTCACTGGGCCTTACTTCTCCTTGGAACAAGTCGTTATTAATCCGAATATTACCAGGATTGTTATTTCTAAGTCCTCTTGCTGTCATAATATATTACTCCATTATCTAAATTAAACTTGTCTAAAACTCACTGGGTGGCTCTCGATCTGGACATCCATGTTTATTACATTTCCGAAAATCAAGAGCACTATTCCTAATTATCAATTCCGTATTCTTTTCAGTTAGCTCACGGATACGCTGACGCAATTCTTCTATTTTTGCATACAAAGTATCTATTTTAGTATCCAGCTCGCCCACTCTTTTTTCCTTTTTCTCGTATAATTCTTTCCATTCATCAGCATACTGAGTAATGTTATCCGCTTCTGCTTTTTTAGCTTCTGCGGCAGCCTTACGTTTTCGAGATTCATAAAACATGAATGCTCCAATTAACGGCAGGCCCGCTGCGCTGATAAATGATCCTATCAACTGGACTATTTCTTGCATTTCCATCATTTAAAGTAAAAATAATATGCCTAAATAAGTGGATAATAAGGCTGCTATCTCAATCCAGAACATCGGCTTGCTCTGGTAGAACTTATACCAAAATGTGCCCTCTTTTTCTTTGGCAATGCTTAATGCAGTATACCCTACATAGGCAAGCCATACTAACAACATTGGCCAGAGGTTCAATGCCACCCAAAGTTGCGATCCGGCAATACAGATGATTGCTCCAGCAGAATGTATCTTGCTCTCATAATCATCTTTGAAATTGGGAGCTGAACCAACAAAGAACATGCTAGCACAGGACAGAAATGCAATCCATTCCGTGTTTGGTTTACTTACCTCCAATATTGCAGGCATCAATAAACCGGCAGTCAGCCACATCGTTGCCATAAACCACAATTTATGCTCCAGATAGTAATAGGTAGCACTTATGGAATAAGGCACACCCTTAGTCTTTACACACACGGCAGCCGTGTAGGCCGCAATAACAAGCATTGAAATAATCGTCAAAATAGTTATCATACCAATCTTACATTTATGTTAATCAATTCTTTCAAATGGGCATATACCGGATTAATCGTACCATAAAAGCAGTAATATTTCTTCCTTACACCGTCTTCCATTTCCGTGTAATACTTTTCCTGTTCAAGCGTCATGCCTGGCGCATAGAGTTTGGGATCGTATCCCGTGCCTTTGTGATTTTCGTCCATGCGCTCATAAAGAGCAGCCGTATCTACCGAAGGAGGATATATTTCGAGAACCGGATTTATCGGTTGCCGGACTTTCCATAACCAGTCATCGTTAATTACCCGGTTGCCGGTATCCAACTTCCCGTTAATAAATTCTTTCCATTCCGCATGTGCGTATTTGGCACTAATCGCTTCATCATCCGTCAGTGACATTGCAGACACAGATTTACGGGTGATACGGGATAACTGCTTCTCTGAATCGTGCGTTTCCGTATAGTTTACGGCTTCCTGTAATTCGGCTGTTGTTCTATGGATTACATCGGGGTAGCCCGTCACCTCAATCGCTTCTACATCTTCCACTGTCTCGGCAGCTTCAATATCAGAGAGTAACTTTTCTGATAGACCTATACAGATATCATTGTAGTCTGCCATCTCATTGAGAGCTTCCAATAACAGAGATGATTTATACGAATTCCCGTTTACTTCAACCGTATCTTTTCGGGCACACTGGTCTTTTAGAGACAAACGGTCGTATGTATATACATCGTTGTCCTCTATGTAGTAGTGCCGGTAGTCGGTGTTGTAGACTTCCTGACGCTTCAAGTCTTTTGCAATTTGAAGTTTTTCTTCCGGTGTCAGTTCGGGAATAGGCGTCAATTGCATATTGAACACTTCTTCTACGGATGCACTTTCGTTTGCCTCTTTAAAGGCAATCTGTTCTTCTGTCAGCAAAACGTACTTTCCTGCAACATAATCCTCCCATGTCGTGCCGATATCGTTGTTTGCTGTATCAAGCTTTTCCGGCATTGTGACATATATGTTTGCTGCGTCTTTTTGTATATATATATATTTACTCATATCACTTATATTTGTTTTATTCTTCGTAAGCCCAGTATCGGATCAGGACAGTACCGTCACCGCCGTCACCTTCTGATCCACCACCACCACCATAACCACCGCCACCATTTACTCCACTTCCTTTACCTTCTGTATAGTCAGATACTCCTGCTTTTCCATATCTTTCACCACCACCACCTCCACCACCAGCAGCATTCCGTTTACCTGAAGATTCCCCAAAATCTCGAGTCGTATGACCTTGTCCTATACCTCCTTCATGAGCGCTGCCGTTTGATCCATTACCACCATCCGAACCGCCATTACCTCCTATAGAACCTCCTCCACCGCTACCTGAACCGCCATCTGAACGCCATGGACCATTTTCGTATCCATCCATACTCCCTCCATAAACTCTATAATTCGAGTTTAGAAATTGCGAGTATCCGCCATCATTAGGTGGAGTACTATTAGAACTTCTACTACTTCCTTTGCCAACTCTTATTGAAATTGACTGACCCGGTATAACAGGAATAGCATCACCATCTCTCCATCCGGATGTATCTTTTTTAAAGGTTTTTGTATATCCTCCAGCTCCTCCTGTATCTGAATATCCTCTATTGCCTCCGCATCCACCACCGACAAGAAACACATCGACCTCCGTACATCCAGGTGGAACCGTCCATGTGTAATTTCCTGCCGGATAAAACCGCTTCTGAAAGAATACTAACTTTTTACTTCCTATCGTCCTTCTTCTCAACATATCAATCCTTCTCTTTAACGGTTATTGAATACATGACACCACTCGTAGCGATCTTCAAAATGGACATCTCGAAAGGCACGCTGGAAGTAGTGGTAATAGAACTACCGGACATTGATCTAAAACTGCCAGTAGTAGGGATAGGCTGCGTAAAAGAAGCGGTAGGATTACAATCAAGATATATCTCTTCGCCTACATTCAATGCCCTTGCAGACTCATTTATCGATAGGTTTGAAGCGGAGGATAGGGTAGCCTTAACCAACCTCTTGTTTGTTGGTATATTCGCAAGAGTTGTGACAGCATTACTCCCTGTGCCGAAGTTTACTATATCATCCACCCTCTTCTTGTCCTCCGCCGACATATACCCCGCTGTGGTAGGGGTGGCGGTAGGGGGAGTGAGGTATTGACCGTTGTCGGAGAGGTATTTTGTACCGAAGCCAGTATTTTGTAAACTTTGTTTATTAGATGTCGAAGTATAGGTCTTGTCACTCTTCTTAATAGTTACGGTTATCGTCATCAACTGTATAGAACGATCCACGGTGTCTACCGCTAAATTACTTGTTATAATACCATATCCTTCAGTAGAACTATTAATTGTTATCGGGCCAAATCCATCAGGGTTAGTATCAATTCTTGCTGTTGTTATTCCTTTATTTACTGCATCAACTATCTTTTGATAGTTTTCATTTGACAATGTGCCACTTTCATTTGGAAATAAAGTTGCTAAATCAAGATACTGATTACTCGCCACTATCTCCGACCACGCCCCATTGTTACGCCCGTAGGTTTTTCCGTCCTTTGGAGCATCTACCGTAATAGCCGCATCTTCTCCTGCTGGGCCTTGCGGACCTTCTGGACCTCGATCTCCTTTATCGCCTTTCGGGCCCTGTTCTCCCGTAGGACCTTGAGGGCCAGGATCGCCTTGAATACCCTGCAAACCTTGAGGACCTATATCACCTCTTTCACCTTGAGGTCCTTGAGGACCGGTATCACCTTTGTCACCTTTTGGACCCTGAGCACCTTGAAGCGGACCATTGTTTTTCCACACAGAATTGATTGCATCATAAATATAAATGTCGTACGGAGCACCTGTACCAACTCCATAAGCATCACCAGCTTGTGGGGAAACTATTGCAGACTCTAATTCTTCCTGCGTGCTAAAATATCCAAGTACCTTAAAACCACTTCCCGTATCTCCTTTATCGCCTTTTACTCCCTGCTCGCCTTTAGGCCCAATAGGGCCTTGCGGACCTGTTTCGCCAATAGGTCCCTGTGGGCCTGTTTCTCCTTGAATCCCTTGTTCTCCTCTAAGACCTTGCGGACCAATATCACCCTTTTCACCCTTCAATTCTGCCTTATCTTCTTCCGTCAAATCAGAAAAATGCAATTTCAGCTCGTCTTTCTGTTCCGATGTCAGATCGGAAAACTTCAACTTCAAATCATCGTAAGGGACAAGTACACGATAAGCTGTATCTTCTTCACTGGTGTACTTCCATTCAATGCCTGTGCTACCGGTACGGAAAACAGGAGTATCACCGGCAGTACCTTTCAGATCGGACAAAGCGACAAGATTCTGCCAATTACCGTCCGTATAACGCCATTGGATATAGGTTTTATCCTGATTTACCTGCAAGAATACTTCACGTCCATCTACACCCTTCAAGACAGACAGAGCAACACGTACAAGCTTATATGTGCTACCCAATACCTGAAAGGCGGGAAGAGAGGACACACCGGTAAGTGAACTTACCTCTTCGTACTGCCCCGGATCTTTCGCCGTAGACGCAATCAAATCCTCCACCGCTGCCGCAATCTTCTGCAAGTCTTCCGGCGCGATCGTTGTCCCGTCTGATAATATGATATCTCCTGCTGCCATAGGTGCTAATCTATTTTATTCCTCTGTTCAAAAATTGATTTTGCATCCGCCAATGCCGCTGTATATATAGCCTCGCTATCTGCATCCGGTATAGACTTGTCAAATGATATATTCTTGGTCCCGTCTGCATTGATGATTATGTAGCCGAAACGAACATCTGCCTTCTTGACTGTACCCGTTACCGACTTAACGTTTTCCCCTTCATCCTGTGTGATATTGTACTGTACTTCGTAACCTGCCACATTGTTCAGGTATGTGCTCTTGACCACTGATGATACTTGTTCGAGTGCCATAACTTATTCCTCCTTATCTTTAGTTTCCACTTCTGTCGTTCCGGCTTCAACAGCCTTTGCTATAATGATTTTAAACGACGTACAGATTATTTTCATCATCTGTTGATAGTCATTATCTGATATTTCTATTGCCCCCGTTGAATGGTAGATGATATGTGCCAGATCATACATCGGAACGGATTCTGCGCTCTTGATTATCGCATCTCCAATTTCATGTGTCAAATCAGCCTTCTGAAACTTATCTACACCATATTCTACATTTAACTCTTTGAAATTTACTTGTTTCATAATGATTTGTTTTTTTTAATTATTTATCCTAATGAAATTTTTAATATATTTCCATCTCTCCAAACCATTCCCAATGATTTTGGATCTATGGTTGGAATTGAAGTAAGAGTCAATCCTGTTGATAACGAACTTAAAATTTTTCCATTAACATCATGGACGGAAAATCCTGCTATCCCCATTGAATACCTGTATACTGTAGAACCAGAACTGCTATTTCTCAAATACATGTGTAAAGCTGGAATTGACTGATAACCAGAAACATTATCAAATTTAAATTCAGTCACTAATGAATTAGAATTATTAATCATTTTAAAACTTCTTTCTGAAGGGTCAATAACAAATCTATTTCCATTATTTGATGATTGAATTTTTCCAGTTATAGATAGATTCCCACCGATATCCCAAAAAACATTTTTCTTAGCTAACCATCCCGCACCATCATGCCCCAAACGTATAGCAGAATTTGCTCTATCTTCCCATGAGCTCCCCGCCCAAAATGCAGGACCTGTAATATCAGGAGACATACCCGCTAAACAGACAAAGGATGAATTAGAACCAGATCCCATTTCTATACGCCTATTTAACCTCATTTTGTTTGATCCAAAAGAATAAAATGCACCGGTTATATCTGTCACGGAATCTAATTCACCTTCAACACTATCAACTCTATTCCCTAAATTATTTATATTGATATTTAAACCCTCTGCTGTTTGATTAACAAAACTCTCACTTGCAAGTCCTTTTACAGAAGATGATATCTGGCTACTTGTCCAACTTGTTGTTGCATATCCAACTAAAGCTCCATCAACATAAGATCCCACCTCGGTTTGTATTTTACTACTTGTCCAGGACTGAGTAGCGTAATCCCTTCGTACAACTTGCTGGAATTCATCATATTCTTCCTTAAACGAAGTAAGTTCTGCTTTATCCGCCTTTAAAGATAAAGAGGTATCATATTTAGTATAAATTTTACCGGTCTCGGCATCAACATAATCTTTAGTTGCACGTAACTTAATTTCTTCTTCGTTTTGTGTGATTTGAGTTTGTAGATGTACAATAGCATCCGCAATCTCATCAGAAAACAGCCCTACACCATAAATAAGTATCTCACCAGTGAATCTCAGTTCAAAATCACCTTCCCCGTTCCATTTCCCGACCTTAGACAGCTTTTGATAGCTGTCGCTTTCCGGTAGCTGCTCTTCGTGATACAACTCGGTTCCCGGGATACCGAAACCGCAAGAACCGGGACGGAGCACCTTATAGAACAAAGAGAAAGAATACGTCTTTTCTTCTTCTTCCGTGTGATCCGGGATATTCATTATAGCATTCTGCTGAAGGATATACGTGTTCCTTATTCGCAGAACGTTTTGACCGTTGTCATTATAGATATCGGCAACTTGACCTTTTTCTACATAGAAGCTACCGTCCAGCCAAAGATATTCTCCACCTACGTTGATAAAATGAACGTTATTTGCAGCTGTCCAATAGTTTGTATTCTGGCTGAAAGAAGAGTTTACAAGGATGTTACCACCTTCTGCGGATATGTCGTTACGGATGCTATCAATAAGGCTTTCAAACTTGCCGTTCATGGCAATAAAGGTCTGCTCAATGGTATCTCCACTTTGAAGAATGAATGTCGAGTTTTCAACGTATATCCCGTTCAAATAAGCTCCATAACCAGACAACTGATCACCTCTCTGTGTCCTGATTCCTGTCAGGTGTCCAATACGGGCTTTCAACTTGCCTTCGGTGCTGGCATCAGTAATACCATCGTACACATCGATAAATGGCGCACCGCTATCGGCCGTTGTTAGATATATTAATCCCTGCCGGTCCGTATCTTCATTGTTACCCCAACGAAGGGCAAAATCTCCGGCTTCAGGTTGCCCTGTCCCTTCTATCAGAGGAATAGCTATATCAAAATAGTCACTGTCTACACCGATACAACGTCCGAAAAGATACTTGATACTGGTCGTTCCCGTCCGTGTCTGTATTCTGACACCGTCACCCTTACGCAGGTTCATAAGCATAAGACCATCCATATCGTCCATATAGCAACGATAACGGTCAGACATCACTTCTACTCTGGCTATTTTGTTGATATCAGAAACAATCTGGCTACCTCCTAAACCGTAAATCTGGGAATAGACAATCTCGTAAGCAGTGAATGTCTTTCGAATAAAGAGGTTGTCCATCTCCCCGGTGGCCGTCGGTGTGTCTATCTGCCATCCCCAACCGGTAAAACCGGATGCAAAAGTTGGCGATCCGGTATTGCCCCCCACATAGATATCACTCCTCACACGAAGCGAATCCAATATGGCGGCGCCCGTACTCTGGATCTCCCAGCCTTTACCTTCCCAGCCGTCTATGAAAATGGAAGAGCCGATCTTCTTGTCAAAAAGTATATTCCCGTGGGCGGTATCGTCGATATCTTTGCGAAGATACATATCACTTATGTCTACATAAGCCTTATTTATCTCATATAGTGTACGCAGTGCGGAAAAAACATTTTCATCTGAAGCAGCAGTAGCATCATCCTTTTTCACGATATAAACACCAAAGCCGCCACCTTGATTCACATAAGTATTCCCTTTAAACTGAATATTATCTAACTTTTGTTCCAGTTCCCCTAATCGGGAATAGGCTGCGCTTTCCCCGATTGTGTATACAGGGGAATCGTAGGGGATATCCAACTTCTTCTCAAAGCCGATTACACGAGAGATACGACCGTTCTCAAAATACGCCTTATTTATAAGGTTTACTTTTTGCCCTGGCAACAGGTTGATTTCTTTTTCTGGATTTAACAACCCATTGTTTTCATCATAACCGGAAACCCGATAAGAATTAAGACTGCATGTATATGTCGAAGGATCAGAAACGACCTTGTCCTTATATGCAATCGTTCTTTCCAAAAGTTCCTGTTCAGCCTGTGGAATTAGAGCGTCATTTACATAACGGGTATCAAAATTGTACAAGATATATTTATTCCCTATACCTGGAATAAGTGGGCTTTCTGGCAAAGTCTGTCCATAAGTATCATTGCGTACTATTTCAAACACTTGCGCTTCCGGGTTATCTTCCGGCAATCTTTCCGGGTTGAATTCCAAAGCAAAATCCATTCCCGAAAGGGGACCGGTCTGAAATATGACGTGCAAGTCCTGTCCGGAAAGAATATATTCTTTTTTAAATGTCAAATTCGCATCCTTGAACCGATATACAGTGAATGTGATAGGATCGCCAGAATCATCCTCATCCGTGATTTCCTTAGGAATTACTTCAGTTATCGTTCCGGTCACACGAGGATAGATGTCCTCAAAGATAATGACCGCTTCAACAACCTGCTCTTCCTCCAAGCCTTCGATAACATCCACATACGGAGTCCCAGCAGGAAGCATCAGTCTTTTTTGGACGACACCCTCGACGACTGCCCCCGTTTCTCCCTTCCGATAGTCAGATGGGAGATTTCGAGACGATCCAAAAGCATATAGTCTTGTTGCAAAAATATCCTGACTCTGGCTCCTTGACATTGAAGATATTTCCTTCCCTATTTCCAAGTTTACAGGTTCCCCATGTTCCAAATGTCCAAGATATATTTTATCCCCATCAACCCACCATTCACATTCCCATGCCTCCGCTATTTTTGTCAGAGCATCTATGATGTTTGTGTTGTTATACTGCACAAATTTAGCTACAGGATCAACAGTGCTATCCACTATAGCTTGATATTCCTTGCCTTTAAAAGTAAATCCTATTGCACGGAGATTGGAAACGACAATGCTCAAATGCGCTTCCGGGGAACGGGTAAGGCTCCAAGATGCTTCTTTATTTCCTTGTCGATCATAAAAAAGTATATGATTCTTCCATCGATAATAATGTGATTCTAGCCTAAGTGTATAATCATATCCACCATTAGAAGTATTAAATGTTGGGTATACTTTATCTGTTATATAATAAAGCGAGCCTTCATAATCCACATTGTCGCCTATCTCCAATTGTACCGGAGTTTCTAAAGAGAATACAATACTAATATAATCCTCTTTCATCAGTTCAAATCGATGTAATGAACTCGATCCTATTGATACTGACAACTTGATTCTGCCTGATATGTCCCTTATATCAATCATATGTTCAAAGTTCAGGGATAAAAAAAGGAAGTCCAATTTTCTGAACTTCCTAAATACGACAATAATATGATTGTCGTGAATTAATCTCTATCATCAGGATTAGGCTCTTCAAACTTAACAGATAACCGGCTGTTCATACGCGACCTGTCAAGAGCAAAACTCGTAGATTTTTTATGAACAAGAATAAAGGACATGCCAATAGCTGGAACCCGAACTATAACTTTTCCCTTCTGGAGTTCCGAAACGAACTTTGCATAATTGGATAAATATTCTTCGGGAGTATCGCCGTGAATATTAAATGTCAATGTCACATCACGACTTGAAATTTTAGGATTGTTATATATTACCATCTTCCCGTTTTCAAGGCGGCTTTCGCTTTCTATAAAATCCTTATTGCCGGCAGGAGTAAGAAGGTTCTGAATAAAGCTTTCCCCCATAGCAACCCTATATGTTCCCCAAGCATCATTACTGTTTATAAATAAGTCTCCCAACATAATCTATAATATTTTTGCAGTTCCGTCATTTATAATATCGACCTCACATCCTCCGATATTTACAACTAATATCACGGAATAGTTAGTTGCTTCTATTTTAGCCTTTCCCCCGTGCATGAGCATTACCTTATGAACCTTTGTATTATCATCATAAGACAAGCTCGCAATGGTATTTCCTACTACTGCAACATTTGGTTTATTGCAGAGTTCAATATATCCACAATCCACATAAACCCCAAACGGTTTCACATTCTTGGCCATCCCCCTAAATGATTCTAGGGGTGGATAGTTGTTATGTTCGCAAAACTCCCGGCCTTGTGGGGAAAAGAAAAGCCAACACAAACTTTTCCAGTCTGTAGCTTTTCCTGACTCACAACAAGCACCTAAAGAGATTGCTTTCTGCATTATATCATGAACTTTCATACTATAAATTATTTGTATTGTTTTCTATCTTTGTCAACTTGGAAACTACTTCTTTTAATTGCTTTACCGTATCTCCGGTATTATCACTAATTTGCTGCAATTCTATATATATATTAGCCATCATCACGCGAGTTTCATCTGCAATATCATACAATGACGCAATTCTTATATTTATCGAATCAATACTTGCACTTATATACAGCAGATTTGCAATCTGGTTAGAACTCTGCAAATACAAAAGAATTTCTTCCCCAATCATTTGCAAAGCCGTAAATCGCCCATTCAATTCATTCGCTGAATCTTGAGACATTACTTCAAATCCTCCGCTTGTTGCCTGTTGCTCATATTTGCTTTCATCCTTTAGCCATTTGCCAGAATTTTCAAATATTTCTTGTGCCTCCTTGTCCATCTTTTCCTTCAACTTATTCAATTCGGCTTCTTCCCATGGCGACACGATACCATCGGACATATAGTCGGCCAACTGCTTCATGAAATCTTGAACCGAAGGAGACAGCTTCTTTTTTAAAAACTCTATGATAGCGGTTTTAATGAGTGTTTGAACAGCTTTAGCGGATGATTCTGCGGCATTTTCTCCTGTAGCCCATGCGTCGGCATAGGCCTTAGCAAACTCATCAATAGCGGACATAACATCTGTCCCAGTGATGGCCTCTATCGCTTTTTCTTTATTCTCTTCAAGTTGAGCATTAATATCGTCTAATTGCTTCTGCCACTCTTTTATACGATTGTCATCTGATTTTTTCTTGTCTTGTTCTTCTTTGATTTGTTGCTGAATAAGAAGTTTTTGTTGCTCAAGAAGTTTATTTTGCTGATCTATTAGTTGAGAAGCATCAGTCGAATAGGCTTTTTCTATTGATCGGCCTAATTTTTCATATGATGCATCAAGTACATCAATCTGATCCTGTAATTTCTGGATGCGCTTTTCATTCTTTTTATCATGAATTTTAGCGATAGCGGAAGCCAAAGAAGAAACGACGCCAATAGCAGCTGCGGCTCCAATGGGGCCAAACATTGCTCCGGCTTGCGCTCCTTGCATTGTCGAATTAACAGCATCCATTACGATATTCAAACCTTCAGCTATACCACTAAATACCCCACCAAACGAGTCGCCCAGCTTGCCAAATGTATTAGACAAAAATTGGACCGAAGAAGTAACCTCATTTACACCTTCATTTATAAGCTGCAATGATTCCGTTAATTTCTTAGGATCATTCCCTGCGGCGAAAAAACGTTTTAAACCTTGTGTTACTTTATCAAATGCAGGCTGTAAAGTCTCTGCTTGATCTTTTACTCCCCTTAGCGATTCACCGGCCTGCCGTATAGCTTCTGGTGCTTCTTGCCAGCGTCTAAATTCATCTTCTGTTATACCTAGTTTTGAGCCAACAGTTGCGTCCCATTTACCATTTTTGATAAAATCAAGTGCTTCCTGACCTTTTGAAGCAAGTTCTTGCAGCTCCTTCAAAGATTTATCGCGCATATCTCCAAAAAGAGCAATAATAGCATTTGAAGAATTTTTGGTCTTAATTTCAAGATCAAGCAATTCTTTATCCCATTGCTTACCAAGCATCAATTTTTCACCTTCCGTTTCAGCATCAGCGATCTTTTGACCATATTCGACTGCAAGAGCCATTTTCTTCTCCTGATAAGAACCATATTCTTTCAAATAATCATTCATAGCCTTACGCTGGGCTTCAACCTGCTCATATTCCACTTCTTGAGTAGAACGCATACGGGTAGTTTTTGCCTGCGTAACGGCCGTTTTTATTTCAACAGCCTGCTCTTGCGTCAGTTTTCCCCCTTGTGCTTCTCTCCATTCTTTCTCCTTTTTACGGATAGCCTCTATTTCACGATCGTAATCATATTCTATTTGGGCAATGCGCTTATCGGAACCTTCCTCCATCAGATCAATCCGGGATTGCTCGTTACGACGTTTAAGTTCTAATAGTTCGTTATTTATTCTTTCCTGAACCTGTTTTTGTTTCTCTGCTTCTTTTTTCTGCTTTTCAGTTTGTTCTTTACCGATAGAGGCCTTATTAAACGCAACATATTCATCTCGCATTTTCTCCAGTGCAGATCCTCCTATATTTGCGGCATCAGCAGCAGCAATCAATTCTCCTTTAGCTTCATTTACCCTTCTATTGTACTCTTCTTGATCTATGATGAACATTGATAATTGTTTATCCAGATTAGATAGAGTTTCTTTATATGTGTCAATAGCTGAGAGGTCTTTAAATAATATATCTGTCTCAGGTGTAGATGTTATCTTATACGCCCCTATTAATTTATCATTTGATTCATTCAATGCTTTAATTTGCTCATTCGCATTATTGAGCTTTTTAGTATATAAACCTATTTGATCTGTTAAGGCAGCAATTGCAGGGGCATTGCTATTCCACATATCATTGCTTTTCTGCTGTTTTTCTAATTCCTTGTTCAATTCAACAAGTTTTGCTTGAGCTTCATTTCGCCTATTAATGGCATCCACCATTTTATTCTCATTTTCAGAAATTTGATTTGATATAATTTTAGCAGAAGCGACATCTTCCAAGCTTTTATATAGATCATCATAAGCGTTTTTAGCATTGCCAATTAATATTATTTCAGTTCTTAAATTTCCGAAATAATCTGGGTATAACTCTTGCAATTTTTTAGCAGCAGCTGTTCTTTCATTAATTGTTCGAGTTGCATCTTGGGTTATTTTATATAATATTTTGGCTTGAGCAACCTCCTCCGCAGAACTTCTTGCAGAATCTGAATGTAAGCTGTTTAATATTTTTTGTGTTTTTGTAACTGAATCTATTGCATTATTTAGTCCAAACAAATTCTTCGTCCATTCAATAATATCTTTCCCATACATCGAAAGTACAGTAATACCTACAACAAGTGCTGTTTGCCAACTGAAAATAGACGAAATTAACTGTTTCCATACTGGCGCAACTTTAGCTACATCATTGTTCCCGGCCGCAACAGCCGCTTTAAAAGCCTTGTATTCTGCCGACGCTTTCTTTAACTCGTCTGCAAGCATAGGGAGGTTGTTTGATATGGCCAAAAAGAAAGTATTCCATCCTATAGCTAAAGATGGCAATTCTCTCGCTACTTGTTGTACCGACATTCCCAAACCATTCCAGGCAGAAGCGTAGTTTCCTACATTTCTTTGATATCGGCCGGTAGCCTGTTCTGCCGCACTAATCTCGGTATTCAACGACTGTATCTGCTTTTGCAAATCGGTTCCGATCGCAGCCTTTCTATCCGAAGCGGACAGACGATCATATTCTGCATTAAGTAATGACAACTGTTTTCTCAGGGAAACAAGAGAATCCGCTGCCACCCCTTCTATTTTTATATTGTCGGAATATTCTTTTCTGAGTTTTTTTAGAGCCTCATTTTCTATTGTATATTGGTGAGTTATTTCCTTTAATTCAGTCAAGATATTTGATCCCTTTTGCCCCCTCTTGTCTATATCAGACAATGCCAAATAAGACTTATTTAGTTTCTTGACATCTTCATTTAAGGCTTTGACTTTCAACTGTTGTTCAACAAATACATCCGTAGCATTATTAAGCTCCGATGCCATCTGTCGTGCGCCTTCCATTACTCCATTAGATACATTAAGCTGATCTATAATACGTTGATAATTTTGAACCTGCTGCTCATATTCTTTCAGTTTTTGTGTCGATTCCTGATATTTCTTATTTAACTCTTCGAAACCCTTCATGTCACCAGCAACATTAAAGTCTTTAAGAGCCGTTTTCAGAGCTTCTACCTCTTCTCTGAGTTTTTGCACTTCTTGCCATTTGGCAGAAACATCAAAACTAAGTTTTGCCATAAATTACCCCTCTTTCTTTGTCCGGTTCAATAAATAACGTCCGTCTCGCTCGATAATCAGATCACCTGTGACTTGGTGTAGAATATCCTTTTGCATTAATAATAGATTTCTATATGGAATACGATACACTATCTCATTATAAGTTAGCTTTAAAGTTTCCATGAATGTGGCAATTTGCCCTATCATTGTTTCATTGCCTATCACTTTGGTATCGCCGCCATTCTTGCCACGCTCTCGGCTAAGGCGGCACAGACGAAAAAATCCTCTGCGGAGATTAGATTTATAACCGTTTCAAGTGCTTCTTTCAATTCCTTCATTGTCGCATCTTGAATCTCCGTATATTTATCCGGATCGTCAAAAATGAAAACAGACAATCCCTTTAGCAGATTTTCCAAATCTTCTTTTGCTTTACTCAGTTCTTCTTTACCTGTTGTGGTACGATCTATACAAGACAGATATTTTATTGATTTACATATAACAGCTATTGTAGGAGACTGAATGGTATATGCTTTACTTCCCAAAATGACGACTTTGAGGTCATCGCCTAAAATAGCGTTAGCGACTAAATTTGCTGCTTTGTTCATTGGATATTCATATTAAGCAAGAAAGGGACGGGCAGAATGTATCCGCCTGCCCCTTTCTGTTGTGATTCATTAATGGTACTTTAAATTCCCTTTAAAGTCTTGCCTTCAACATCAAACTGATATTCTGATGCAATGGTAGTCGAAACCTTCAAAGGAATGGCTGAAATAGCTAAACCAACGGCTCCATCGGTAGACGCTCCGCGCCCGATAACATTTGCTTTAGGGAAAATAATCGCTACATTATCATTAGATACAGCAACAACGCATTTATAACGCTGTTCCCCTGAGTTTCCTCTTTCCCAGCCTTTGCTATCATCTAATGGTTTACCACCCATCAATTCTGCCTTAGTGTCAAAGTCATAGGCGCCAATCGTCCAGTTTAGACTTACTGATCCTGCTTCAAAAGATGATCGGTATGTCTGTCCGGTCAATTCGTCCTTATACTCTGTTGTTGTACCGTCTTCTTCGGTAAACTCATATGTACCTTGATGTACATTGGGAACTTCTTTGAAAGAAGTAAACAATGATTCAAGTGTTGCATAAGTTGGAGCTGCTTCTAATGGCTCTCCATAAAGAATTTGCTTTACTCCAATCACGGATACTGTTCTTCCTGCCATATTCTTATTCTTTTACATTTAATACTTGAAATAATATTCTCACATTTACATAGAAACATTTTAAATCCCTGTTTTCTTCTATCCTTGTCGTATCGACCTCGTATGTATAAGATGTACCGTCGTAAGTAGAAGTGGCATGTAATTCCTTGACAGCCAACCTCTCTAAAGCATTAAGTCTTGTAAGAGGAGCTGTTCCTTTACGATCAAGATAAGGAATACAGATATTCACATGAACAAATCCTGCTTTCCAATAGGTGCCCGGCTCTACCGAATTAACGATAATAACAACTCGCTCGGACTTCACGTCTCCTTCGGGAACCGCTCCGTCTTTATACACCTTCTTGATTCCCAGTTTTTGGGCATCTTTATAAAGTATAGTCTGTATGTCTGTTGTAACTATCATTGCAGCATTGTCCTTACTGTTATCTCTGCATCATCAATCACACGTAATCCCTTGCTATTGACAAAACTTGCATAATCCATACCGGCAACGACAATAAGTGTGAAACCTTTCGATTTACAGGCAAGGCTTCTCGCATATTCAAGACCTTGTCGGCTTCCATCACTACCATCGCCGGACTTACCTCGCGCCCAAAACTGGACTGTTTTCCGCGCTTTGGTGGTGAAATATACCTTTTCGTAGTTTTCTCCACGTCCCTGAACCTGCTTAAATCCTCCCTCTTTGATTATCTTTCCATCCTGAGCCACCACATAGCCTAGCGAACTGCGTAGATTTCCCGTAATATTGTTATATTTTCCTTCTCTAACAGCCGTTTCATAAGCCCTTTCCCCCATCTCTACAAGATGAGCGAATACTTCGCTAAAAACTTCTTCAAAGAAGTTATCAACATCTGAAAAATCATATTTAGCAGTAATTATTCCAGCCATATTTGCCCATAGTTTAGATAATCCGTTGTCATAGGATCGATTACTATCCCCTCACCACGAAGAGAACCGTCAGCATTCAAAACACGAACGACATCTCCGGCATTAATTTTTACCTTTTCTGTCACAACACGATATTTGTAAGGGTAAGTAACACCATTAACTGTATAGGCACGGTCAGCACTCTGATCGTAACATTTACACTTACAAACTAGCTCCCAACTATCTTCGCCTGTACCCTGAATAGGATTGCCATCTTTGTCGTATTCGTATTCCTTTACGACTTTCCTTTCTAATATGTGAGGTGCATAATACATTACCAATACATTGAAGCGTCAGAGATTCTACTTGATAAAACATCCTCTATGCCTAATTGCTTACATAACAATGAATAATACACTTTGATACCATCCTTGTCCCAAGAAACAGAAAACCCACTCTCATTAACAGATGTAGGACGAGCCAGCAATGATGGAATAAATTCGGCAATAGCCTTATTTACTTCATTTATATTATCTTGAGCAATCTCACTTTCAAGTGATATAGAACTATTCAAAGTTATATCCACAAGATCGGCCTCCGACAATTCAATGCCGAAGGAGCCGATCTTTTGTGTTATGTAATCAGCGATTTTCATTATCAATCGGGTTCTGTGTTCAACGACGCAATACCATTGATCTCCGTGATCACAGGCAAAGCAAATGTTTCAGCCTTTACAAACTCAACACCATTCGAGTTCTGAGTTTCACCTACTCCCCATTGAGCTACACGAATGCGACCATAGTTGGAATAAGTAACGCCGGGTTCAGGCCTTAATTCGTTATTGACATAGGCATTTTTGATTGTCCCCAAACTGCCGGAAGGAATAAAGACAAGGTTCTTTGCATTCCACGGATTGTAAGGGGTGAATGTACCATTGTTCTGAATCAAACACTGACGTCTAACCGGTTCCAAGACCGGCAATTCATTAGATCTCATAAATTCGTTGAGATTATTCAGCAGCAATGGGCTATTCTGCTTATCTGTTCCGAAAATTACCTGCTTAATCTTCTTGTTTCTAAGAATATAAGAAATTTTAGAAGGAGCAAGCAAGATGCGATCAAATACAACCTTATCAGAGAAAGCATCTACGATGGCCTGAATATCTGCGAATACGTCTACATTAGCAATGTTATCATCATTCCATTTCAGAGTAACCTTACCTTTATTTTCGGCAGGCATGTTATAATCGATAGTCGTTTTAACACCACCCTCAGGGTTATTCGTTTCATCCAATGTGGCAATACCTTCATTAGATAACGCCCCCATAGCGATGATATCCAGTTTTGCCTGTACGCCTTGTACCGGAGTTCTAACATTGCCCCACATCAGATCAATAAGCTGTCTTTTTGCGACTTCTTCCGGAATTGATTTGCTGTCCAGAATTTCCAGAATCTTTCTGTAATCATCAATGGTCAAAGGCAGCGTAATTGCATGGTGAAGCACCTTTTGAGCAATAGTTTCAAGTCCATGAGTGCCCAATACCGGTTCTTTCGACTTATCGTCAATTGTTGCAGCCGCGATAGTGACATTATACTTGCCCTTAATTTCTTCAAAGTTTAATCCAATGGAAGGATAGTCCCAATTGAAAAATCTCTCATAGAATACGTTATCAAACAGCATTTTATGCTGTCTTGATACTGCATCAAAACGCAATTGAGTTTGCCTTGTGAGCTCTCCAAAAAGAGAACTATACTTTAATCTTTCTGCCATAGTATTACTGTTTTACGTAAATAATATTAGGGTTGTTTTTCATACAGATACCCTGCATCCATGAAGCGGGTAATTGCACTGTATATCCCAAAAGGACAACTGCGTCATACGCAGCCGAAACAGTGTCTTGATCACCGCCGGACAAAGGTTCAGTGTCTTCACCAACAACCGCGTTTGGTTCATACTTGGCCACAGAACTACTTGTAGCCGTCGCTTCAATAAGAACATCGTCTGCCGCAAGCCCCGAAATAGCAGACGACAATGTCAATACATCATAATCTGCATTTGACGTATCAATGGAAGATACCGTAACACCGGTTGTTTCCCCCTCCTTCATTACGATATCATTAATCTGAAATAAAGTTCCTTTAGGGACTCTCGGTTTTGTGGTTGTTCCGCCAGATACGACTTTTGCATATTTGGATACAGCCGCAGTAAGGGTTCCGATAACAATATGTAATGGCGTCCCTTTGGGAATTACTGTCCCTTTTGGGAAAGTCTGCAACAGTTTATATCCTCCAGGGAGGATTTTGGCTTCTCCACGCCAAAATACCGGCATGTTGCCAGCATAAGATTTACCTTCGAATTTAACTCCCATTTGTTTCTATTTTTTAATGGTTAATTTGCATCTGGAAGACCTTTTGCCCATTCTTCAGCCATTTCTTTAGATTTTTCCTCTGAAGTAGACAGAACGCCAGATGCGTTACTACTCTCAAGCCCTGCGGTAACAATGTTTTGCTTTACGCCTGCCAAGTAAGAGTTAATTGCAGCCTCATCCATTTCCGGGGTGATGGCAAATCCCTCTTTGACTCTCCATTCCGGTATACCTAGTTCTTTCGCCTTAGAAGCGATCATATTAGCCCTTACAGCCTGCTGTTCCTTTGCTTTATAAGCATTAAGCTCTTCTTGAATGGGAAGCAGTTTTGCAGTAAGTGCGTCTTCAATCATCTTCTGCAAATCGGGTTCGTTTTTTTTCTGCTCGCCCCCACCAGCAGATTCTTCTTTCTTTTCCCCTTTTGCTTTATTGACAGCATCAGTTACCCGCTTATCAATACCACTCTGAAGAGAAGACAAGAATGTTTTTTGACCATCAACAACGGCCTGTAGATTTTCATCAGTTACAAAGCCTGTATTAGCAAGAGCTTCGGCCTGTCCCTTCAAGATTTCATCACTTAACCCAAGATTTGAATAATTCTGTTTTAAGGAGTTGAAAATTTTATCTTTCATGTTTGATCGTTTTTAATTCAGCATAAAAGTATTAAGTAGCTGATTGGGGGAGAAATATTTAACTTAATGAAATACGACAATAGACTCATTGTCGTAAAATTGTTCTACTTTACAACAAAAAACGATCCTATATAAATAACAATCCCTGCAAAAAGGATAAAACAGTGTCCTCTTGCAGGGATTATAGCATTCCAGTCCGATATTGTTCGTTATTGCTTTATCGGCTGCGCATGCGCCGGCACATCCTTTAAATCGTACGGTCCCGGTGTCATAGCCTGTATGCAGAGGTACAATACTCCGTCCTGCGTGTAGTACTTGTTAAATTCAAGTGCCATATTTTGCTTATATGGAATAGGATCTTCTATCGTGCCGGAATGTTCTTCTGCGTCTACTATTTTCCACAGGCTTAGGGTAGCTGTGCTAGGCTTCCAGTTATCTTGTGTGAGATGGTCTTTAACACATTCCCAAAGGACATCTTCAACTCGGTATCGTTCACCGGTTTTGACGTTTATTCCGGTTTCCCATTCGGGGTATCGATCTTTGACCTGTAAGGCTTCCGACGGGGAAAGGTCATATGTATTTATCTCTTCTGTAGCTTCTTTATCCAGTTCGTCCAAAGCCAATAATCTGCTGAACTGCCTATTGATTACGGGTTGTTCTCCTTCTGGATAAGTCCATTCTTCACTATTCAGTAGTTCGACAAAAGACGGATCGCTAAAACTATAGCGAGGAAAATCTTCATCATCGAAGGGTGCAAGGTATTCCTCATGCAAGATTACCTTGCTTTGATCAACACTGGTTCTCATTTCGGGCAGTATTTCAATCCCATGTGATTTTGCCCATAATAAATATACAATCGCGTATTTCATCTATCTTTATTTCTTTTTATTATACAAATTAACAAATTCATTTACATCAAGATAGTCAATCCCGAAATTTTCTGCGGTTCTTTTATCACTATCAGAAAACTGTCCTTCAAGTCCACTTGCATCACCTATCATAAGTGTAACAGATTTTATGTAATCAAAATCATCGCCAACATAGTCTTCACAAAGATGATTAAGCATTCCTACGTTTGGTTTTCTATACAAATCATTTTTATCATTCGTGGTGCAATATTCCGAATAGCATTTTACTCCGCAATATTCTTTTACGCATTGTGATACATATTCTATTTTAGATTGAAATCTTTGATGATCCACAAAACCAGCTTCAATTCCCCCTTGATTACTTACAATTAAAACATACTCAGGAGAAAACTGCTTAATCGCATCCAAAACATCAAATTTGATTTTCATATCCCAAATTCCTTTAGGAAATGTTTTGCCACTTAATGTCTCAATTAACGTATCATCCAGATCACAGAATAAAATTTTGTACTTCTTCATATTATTTTGCTTTTAAAGTTTGTAAATAATTATATGCTTTTATACAATCTTCCTTGGAAAGGATTGTAGGATAAATCGCTAAGTTTTTGAAAGCAATTTTAGTATAACTGTTACCTGAATATCCTATAGTTAAGAGATTTTTACTGGTAGATTCCGTTTCTTCATTATAAATAGATTCTTTCCAGTCTTTTGAATAAATCCTGCCATCAGAACAAATTGCATTAACGGTATTTTGATCGGGAATCAAATTATTTCTACCATTTTTTATATTAATGAGTATTGGATTATAATTATAAATGACTATACTATCAAATTTTACAATACCAGCATTGTCTTTTTTCCCTGTATTTATAAGCTCCCAATCTCCTATTACAGTCCAATCATTACCCATTTCAAATATAGACGAAGTTATCTTATCATCCACCCCATCAGTAACCAGATAGCCAGCATATTCACCTTCTTCATTGTAGCCACTCCCTTCAATAAACCCAAAATTAGACAGCACAAGATCATTACCATTGCCCGTAATGTTAGCAATAGTAGCACGATCTTCGTCCTCGTTGGTCTTGCCGGTGACAGTCCATGCTTGATCAAAGAATAACCAAGGATAGGTTTTGACGAAGTAGTCTTTGATCTTGGTCAGTTCTTCTTCGGTGGCATCGTGGTCGAGAATAACAAGTTCCCAGATAGCAAATCTACCACACTGTTGGCCTCCAGACAATCCACATCCTACACATAATGGTTTTCCATGATTTTTGTCACCTTTTAAAATACCAACATTATTATATTGTTTTGATGTTTGCCATGTAAATGGTGATTTTGCAAAATCTATGATACCTCCAGCACCTAAATTCCAATAGCCCTTACTTGAGGATTCTATTTTTTCAAATGCTACACCTTCTCCTGTGGAATAATTCCTGGTTGACAACAGTCCTCCTGTCAAAGTTGTATTCAAGAAATCCTGATCCCACTGTCTCAACGCCACAACCGTATATCCCTTTTCTTTAGTCAGAATAGGGAAGTTATCACAGACACCGTAATCGTCTACTCCGTCAAAGACGAGTGCACCGGGGTAAACATCACTAATACCCGATCCTTCCTTCCAAGCGAAATTCTTGAAGGATAGGAACCTACCTTTATGGTCCGCATCCTCGATCCTCGGATCGTCCATAGCCGCCATCATCTCGTTCGTCAGGCCGCCGAAATGCCAACGCGTAACATCGCCCGGAAGTTGCGGGAAACCGTCGCCGGAACCGCCACCACGTCCTCCAAGTCCCAGCTTTATCCCTCTCAAGTCTATGCCCGAAAGATCAATGCTGGATAAATTGATGTTGTTGAGAGTTATCATTGCAGTACATAAATTTTAGATGGTTCCGTTGTTGTCACGAGTCTTACCGTCTGTCCAGCTTTGCCTATTACCCCATTCTCCCAAAGCATGACGTTTCGGACGGGATAAGCCGCGACCACCCAATTATCACCAGTAATGCTTCTTTCCAAAACAATATCGCCCTTATCTTTCAGTTCTACATGTAGAACGATATCACTTGAATCAAGTGATATAGAATCCGATATATACTTGTCTCCCTGTTTGCTAAATGTTACTTCCGTTGCCATAATATTTTAATTATCAATTTTGTGAATAAATATATCTTGTACCACCATTTAAGCGAGATTTTGACTTCTATAGTGCCGGAATTTTCATTGTTGATTGGAGTCAGACGAACCGGCATTACCATTTGCTTGATTGATTTCATTATTAAGAGTGTTTTGTTGTTTTTCCTCCAATATCTTTCGTATCTCATCCTCTGGTTTATCCGTTATACTAAGCATTTTCACGGCTGTGTCAAGAGATATAATACCGTCGTTATACAATTTGCCTATTGCTGCCCACTTCTTATCTATATCTTCTTGAAATGGTTCGGAAAACTCAAAATCAATATCTAAAGCATCCAGCTTAGACCGTAATTCTATATGAGTTACATTCTTCATGATGGCCAATATCAGATTCTTTTCCCGGTCTACCGCAATCTCATATATTTCCTTGCGATTGTCCCTTTTCATATAAGATGGAGCCATTGCACGCTTTAAAGCCTCTCCCGTTAACGTGCCCAAGCCTTTCGTATTATCCGGTGAAAAGTTAAAAGTAAAGGTGTCATTAAGGATAGATTCTTTCAGTATGTCTTTTTCAAATTTCTTGAGTTCAACGGAATCCGGTGGTGCTACATAATCGAACATACTATCTGGTCCGTGCATCCTAATAACTTCCCCCACATTATCTGGATCACTAAGAGAAGCCAACACATCTGCCGAAACTTTAGCTTTTGGATCTGCAAAATAGTTGACAGTATCGGCAGATTTTGAATCGACATACTCGTCCCTATTTATACGAGACTGTGCGCCCTCCCATTCTTTTTCCTGTTGATAATAGATGATATTTATTTTCCCAGTAGGATTAATTATAGGCAAAACTTCCCATCCTCGATCATTTTTCTTGCATCTATAAATAACCTTTGGAGTTTGGATATCGAAATGTTCTATAGTGTTTACCCCCTCTTTCAAGTAATATCCATAACCGAAAGCCAACATGGTCCCGTATTGGTCGAAAAGAGGACGCAGGGTATACCCTAAAGATTTTGCCAGCAAAACAACTTTCACCTCCGCTTTTCCGGTTTCCTCGTTGCGGTAGATATGGTACAATTTAGCACATTCCGTCTCGGCGCCTGCTAAACGTTTAGCCTGACGCATGGTAGTATTGAAACGGGTGTCTTTCAAAAACTGAGTATATGCGTCAAAAGCGACATCTTGTACGTCGGGATCATTCTTGCTCCATTTTATCGGTTGCCCCAACAGATAAAACAATGCAACCTCATTTATGTAAGCCTGCCACCTTCGAGGCAGTTTTTCTGTAATATATGGCTGTTTGTTCTTTCTGAGTTTATTTTTGCGATTCATTACATCATGGAGAGCAGGATCGTATTCTTTTATTGCCTCCATAACTTCCAAATCTCGATTTTGAAACAACTCCATCGCCCGACTTATATCTTTTTCTGCGATCAAAGTCATTAAGTCTTTGTTGGTGCTTGTCCCATTTAAAGATCCGCCCCTAAACAAATCCACTATGTAATTCAATATCGATGTCATATCTTAATTGTTAATAAATTCCTAAATCTTCTTTAGAATACTGGCGTACAGTTAATACTTTACCGAGCAATTTCCCTATCGTATAATACCGAGAAGCATCTATAAGATGGTTGTAAGCATCAATAGGCTCGTTTATAAATTTACCATCTTTATTTTGTTCATACACGTAATTTTTAAGCTCTCGGATCAAATTGACAGACCTACGAGTAACGCATATTTTATACTCCATCATTTTAAACAAGCCTCCCATGACGGATCCTTTATATTTATCGGCGGGAAAGATAATAATCCCCGCATTAGCAATCTCCTGTATTAACCTAGGGTCGGCACTATCTGCGTAAACAAACAATCCTAGCTTCTTCAATTCTTTGATGATTTCGCTTGTGAGCATATGCGTCCGGTAACACTGCTCATCCAAATACATCCGATCGCCGATAATACCGCATTTGACTATTGCTGTCGGATCGGAACTATATCCAAAATCAAGTCCGGCTGCAACAAACTTGGCTTGTTCTGGAAATTCATTCACTATTTCGTATTCGGGGAAGACAAGACCTTCTGCCATTGCCTGCAATCCTAATCCGTATACAGTCCACAACACTTTGTTCTTGTATTGAAGCGACTCTATCTCGTCGATAATAGTTTGTTCGAGAAATGGATTATCCTTGTAGGTTGAAATAAAGTGATATGTACGTGGGTCCTTGTTCAACTCACACAACCAATGTTCGTCCGAAAAGGATGGATTGTAATCAACAATGGAAAAATCGGTAGTACGCATAACGAGCTGTTGCCATTCCAGAAATGAAATTTCGTTTGCCTCATTGCAGTATAAGATATTTCGTTTACGACCTCTGATCTTCTGCTCATCATCTGTCGAGAAAAACTCAACAAATGAACCGTTCGGAAGTGTATAAATCATTTCAGACTTATCCTGCATAATCTCTTTAAAATCGCGAAACACAGAACCTTTTAACGCAGGCAATGTCTTTCGGACAATGGATAGAGACTTTTTGTTTGTGAGGATATGAGATAATAGATAGATAAGGATGTTGTAGGTCTTGCTACTACGCGAACTACCCTGAGCAGAGACAACCTTATAGCCGGAGTGGATGGCATTATCAACTTCTGTAAATATTTTAGTCGTTTTAATTATCGCCATGATCCGCGTCCTCCCTCTTATCAATGACCTGTATTACAAAACCACTTCCTTCTTCTTGTTTTACCTCTTGCTTTATAGGAGCATCCCAGCCCAACAACTTCGATAGCTTATCTATAGCATCAATCTTATTATAGAGCTTTAACTCATATCCTTTATCTGTTGATTTAATCGAAAGAATGGAATGTTGTATGCTTGACGGTAATTTAGAGATATCTTTGATCAGGATTGTTGTAAACATCTCATTAGACTTTACCTCCAACGCGTCGACAATATTGGCACGAGCAATATCGGCAAGAATCCCTACCGCTTCGTCTTTGGTTATATCAGACCGGTTCCTCATTTGAGACTGGAGCTCTCTTATCCTTAGGGCAACCTTAGGGCTGTTCAAGAGCTTCGAAGACTCTACCCAAATTGCATTGTCCGACTTACCATTACATCTATATGCCCGTCGATAAGCCTCAGAAGCGTTTCCGCATTCGAGGTAGTAGTTGCAGAACATTTCTTGTTTTTGTGTCAACGCCATGCTTTTTATAATTGATTGAGCCAAAATTAAATAGCATATATCAACTATAGAAGAGATCATTACAAATATTCACGACAACCAAACCATTGTCGTGAATATTTGTAACTAATGAATATTATCCAATCGATTCATTATTTCAATGTATATACGATGTATATCTTGCCTAAAGTATTTATATAGCTGATAAGATAGATACAACCCGTTTAAATTATCGGAAATAGTAGATTTCCCATTGAGACCAAATACTTCAGCAAGTTTATCCCTTAATCCCCTTTTCATTTTTCCGTCGGCAAGAGCACTGGGAGAATACAAAATTAAAATTATGAAAATGAATTTCTTTCTTTGGGGAACATTAGCTCGAAAAACTTCCTGCTGAGAAACAATCTCCTTAAACCATTCATACAATGTCGGGATCATATCTAAGTCTGTCAAGATAGGCTTGGTTAATTCTCTTTCTCTTTCTGATAATCTTGCTTTTTGATCCCTGATAGATCGTATTTCAACGATTTTACTAAACACGCACGGCTTCTGTTGTAAAGACATAATAATCCATTTTAAATTAAGCCGTTTGCGCAAAATTACAAATTAATCCTCATATCAACAATACATTGTTGATAAAATATCTTTTCGTAGTTATCTTTGCCCGAAAAAAAACATGAGCGAAGAATTAAAACAGCTAATAGCCTGGTTTGAGAGCTACCAAGTGACGTTTAACGAGATCCGGTTAAGCGAGTGTGAGAATATATTTGATTTAAGCAAGTACATCGATGTGCATGTCAGATCGGTTAAGAGGAATTGGGATAATCCGACCTTCGCAAGTGATATACTGAGGTTGCAAAGGCTTAAAAAGGTGTTGGAGGAAAGAGGATAAAGTGATACAAAATGTTAAATATTTGGTATTACAAAAACTTTTAGCCTATAAAATTTGGTATTACTTAAACTTTTCATATCTTTGTAGTGTAATAAAAAACAAGTAATAACAATTAAAAATAAATAGCCATGAAACTGTATCACGCATCGCCTATAGAGAATAAAGAAAATATATTAGAATATGGCATTTATTCAAATGAAAGTGATAAAATTTCGAATGACGAAAGATTATCTGGATCTTACGTTTTCGGGTTCAACAACATGGCTGATGCCATTAATTTTATCACCGACAACACCTCTGATTATGTTATATTTTCATTCGAAGTGCCAGATTACGATGTTATCCAGGATACAGAATATGAAGATGGATGCGCATTCGCAATAGAATATGATATCACCCCTGACAAATTAGTTGTTGAAAAAGAAGTATTTTAAATCTACAATCATGAGAACAAAAAAGGAAGTTATAGAATTTGCAAAGAGTGAATTGTCAAGCAATAATTCTTTGGTATTGGCAACATTGGGCAACGGTGGCTCCGGGCTTGATCTTATGCAGAATCAAGGCGACGATTCCATCGACAACTTTGTCTCTGAATTAGAAGGATTTTTATTTGATGGGCTTGTCGACGCTTGCGATGACATAAAAGAGTCCGAATATTACAATGAAAATTGCGAAGTATACCAATTTTCAGATAATAATGGCTACAAACTCCAAATTGTTGTTTTTTAATTATGATAAGAGATATTGTAAAAGAAGCTATGAAGCTCCGCAAAGTAAAAAGCAAAGACCTTGCGGAACACATTGGGCTTTCGGAAAGCTCTATGTCCTTATTCCTTAATGGGAAAATGAATTTGGGGCAGAATAAAATTGAATCTATATTGGAAGCTCTTAATATAGAGCTTGTTATAAAATAGTACCATGAAAGTTGCAAGCATCAAATTATACACGGTCAATTCGACGAAAGCTAAAGCCTTGAATCGAAAAATAGATATCGTATAATCGGAGGGCGGAACCCCTACGAGGCAATCGGAGGGCGGAAC
>UMBI01030006.1_pt1 | contig 25811 bp, 26 predicted proteins | sample 1963911 | NCBI WGS metagenome assembly UMBI01 (sample SAMEA4835936, study PRJEB28245) | human gut metagenome | biome: gut microbiome; material: fecal sample | place: Denmark | collected 2008
GCGACTTATCCCTTCTGCACGAGACGCAGTCCGCCGCCGAGCAGCTCCTCGCCGCCGACCCCGCGCTCAAAAATCATCCGCTGCTCAAAGCCCGCGTTGAGCTTCTCTTCGAGCTCAACGCCGACGCCATGAACTAAAAAAGTCAAGCCGTTTGGCTTGACTTTTTTCTCTTTCGTAGTATGATTAGTATAATCAATCATACTTTAGGAGGCTGATTCTATGGAAGTTCCGCAGGGCAAGCACGCCTGGATGGTCAAGATCGGCGAAAAGGGTCAGTTTGTCATCCCCAAGGAAGCGCGCGACATTTTCGGCTTTCACCCCGGCGACGAGCTGCTCGTCCTCGGCGACGACGAGCGCGGCATCGCCATCCTGCCCAAGGCCATGCAGCGGGAATATATGCTGCGCATCTTTTCCGAAATGGACAACGGGGGCGACAGCAAATGAGCAAGATCGTCTTTTTCTGCATCCCGGCCTACGGCCACACCAACCCGACGCTCGGCGTCGTGCGCGAGCTCACCGCGCGCGGTCACGAGGTCCGCTACTACTCCTACGAACCCATGCGCACGCTTATCGAAGCCGCAGGCGCGCAATTCGTCGCCTGTGACCCGTATGACTGCGAACAGCACCTCACGCCCGCCGACGGCGCGCGCGTCGGCAAGGACATCGCCTTTTCGACGCACATTCTGGTCGAGACCACCCTCGCCCTCGACGAAATGGTCTGCGCCGACATGCGCGCTTACGCGCCCGACTGTATCGTCGCCGACTCGATGGCTGTCTGGGGCAAGGCCGTCGCCAAAAAGCTCGGCATCCCGTTCATCTCCTCGACCACGACCTTTGCCTTCAACCGCTATTCGGCCAAAGTCATGAAGCAGAGCGGCGGCCAGATGCTCAAAATGATGCTCGCCATGCCGAAGATCAACCGCGATCTCCAGCGCCTGCGTGACCGCGGCTATCCCATCAAGAATATTCTCGACATCATCCAGAACGACGACCGGACCGACACCATCGTCTACACCTCGCCCGAGTTCCAGCCCTGCGCCGACACGTTCTCAGACAAGTACGCCTTCGTCGGCCCGTCCATCCGCCCCGCGACAGAAAATATCGAAAAGACCCACGATGTACTCATCTACATTTCGATGGGCACAGTCAACAACGACCTCCTCCCCTTCTACCACGCCTGTATCGCCGCGTTCGCGGACTCGCCCTATCAGGTCATCCTCTCCACCGGCGAGCAGATCGACCGTTCCGCCCTCGGCACACTTCCCGACAACATCACCGCCCTCCCCCACGTCGACCAGATCGCCGTGCTGCAAAAAGCCGACGTCTTCCTCTCCCACTGCGGCATGAACAGTGCGAGCGAGAGTCTCTACTTTGGCGTGCCGCTCGTTCTCTTCCCGCAGACGAACGAACAGGGCGGCGTCGCCGCCCGTGTCGCCGAACTTGGCGCGGGCCTCAAGCTCGAAAAAGCCGACGCCGCCTCCATCCTCACCGCGGTCGACGCCGTTCTGCAAACACCGTCGTACCGCGCGAATGCGCAGAAGATCCGTGAGAGCTTCCTCCGCTGCGGCGGCGCGAAAGCAGCGGTGGATAAAATTCTTTCTGTCGCTGACAGGAAATAGTTTCCCCATGCCGCATGGGGAACGGGGCAAAGGGGGATATTCTCTTTCACGAAAGAGAATATCCCCCTTTAAATCCCCCAAGAGAAAGGTTTAGATTGGCAGTCTCGGGGTTGAATAACCTTTATGCCTTCGGAATGCAACTGCCTGCGCGCGGCGTTGCCGCGTTGGGTGTTGCTATACGATTTGACTTTCTTCTATTATCCGCTGCCGCTCTGCCCATCTTGTAGGAGTACAACTTAATTTCCGTCTACCGTGGCACTCCTCAATGCGGCGAGCGCCAGCAATGCCGCATTCGGCACGCAGTCTGCCACCGAGGTAACGTCACTCGCGCCTCACGATAGTAAGGCGCGGTTGCAAGACGTAACGAATCGCAGAAGATTCATGGCGAAGCCATGTACACCGCACCCGATTGCGCAGCGCGTGCAGTTATTCAAGCTACAGACTGCCAATATAAATTTTCTCTGGGAGGGTCTAAGGGAGGGATATCTCTTTTTGAAAAAGAGATATCCCTCCCTTAGACGCATCCCCGCATCAGGCGGGGGGAATCTTCTCTCTGCACCAGTGCAGAAAACCTTATTTCTCTTCCTGAGCCTTCAGCTTAGAAAGTTCTTCTTCCTCCAGCTGGCGATACGCCACCTTACCAACCAGAGTCTTGGGCATATCCTCCTTGAACTCGATGTCATACGGCATGGCGTACTTGGCCACATTCTTGCGGCAGTAAGCCATCAGCACCTGCTTGGTCTCCTCGGTCGCGGGCACGCCCTGCGCAAGCTTGACGAACGCCTTGACCTTCTGCATCTTGTAGGGATCGGGCACGCCGATCACGCAGCTCATCTGCACGTACTCGTGCGCGTCGAGGATGTTCTCGATCTGTCCCGGGTAGACGTTGTAGCCCGAGGAGATGATCATGCGCTTGGCACGGCCGCGGAAGTAGATAAAGCCCTGTTCATCCATCACGCCCAGGTCGCCCGTGTAGACCCACGTCAGGCCGTCGGCGTGCGTGCGAAGCGTCTGCGCCGTCTCCTCGGGATTGTTCATGTACTCCTTCATCACGGTCGGGCCCGCGAGCAGGATCTCGCCCTCCTGCCCGTAGGGAACCTCCCGGTCAGTGTCCGGCTCGACGATCTTGATGTAGGTATCCGGGAACGGCAGGCCGATGGAGCCCTCCTTGAACATGTGCGGCGGTGTCAGGCAGCAGGCCGTGACCGTCTCGGTCGTGCCGTAGCCCTCGCGCACCTGAATGGACGCCTTATGGTCATAGAGGAACTTGTCGAACTTCTTCTTCAGCTCGATCGACAGGCTGTCGCCGCCGGAGAATACGCCCTTGAGCGAGCTGAGGTTCGCCCCGTCCATGCTCGGCAGGCGCAGCAGCGCTTCGTAAAGCGTCGGCACGCCGGCGATGAAGTTGCACTTGTACTTCACGATCTGCTTGGCGTAGCTCTTGGCCGTAAAGCGCGGGATCAGGATGCAGCGTCCGCCCTGCGAGAGCATCGTGTGCACGCACACGCCGAGGCCGAAGCCGTGGAAGAGCGGCATCGCCGCGAGCATACGGTCGCCGGGGCGGAACATCGGGTTCGCCGCGATGACCTGCTGGCCGAGGGCGTTGAAATTCTTGTTCGTCAGCACAATGCCCTTCGTCGTGCCGGTCGTACCGCCGGAATAGAGGATGACGGCGGGGTCGGCGCCCTCGCGCTTGACCTTATAGGTCTTATAGTAGCAGGAGTGGGAGAGCTTCATGAAGTCCTTCCACATGATGACCGGCGCATCCTCGGGAATTTTCTCGATCTTGCGTCCCTCGGTGAGCATATAACCCGCCTTGATCGTCGGGGACAGCGCGTCGCGCACGCTTGCGATGATCATGTTCACGACCTTCGTGCGCTCGCGCACCTTTTCAAACTTGTTGTAGAACTGGTCGAGCGTCACCGCCGCCACGCTTTCCGAGGCGTTCAGGTAAAACTCGATCTCCTTCTCTGCCGACAGCGGATGGATCATGTTCGCAATGCCGCCGACGAGGTTGACGGCGTAGAACATATAGATGGCCTGCGGGCAGTTCGGCATGGCAATGGTCACCTTGTCACCCTCGCGCACGCCGATGGTCTTGAGCGCCTTGGCGCACTGCTCGATCTCGCGGATCATCTGGCGGTAGGTCGTCGACTTGCCCATGAACGTAAAGGCAATGCTGTTGGGGTACTTCTTGGCAACGTTTTCCACGGCCTCGAACATCGAGCCGTCGAAATATTCAAGATGCATCGGCACCTCGCCCATGTAATCCTTCCAGGGCGTTCTGACAATGGAATCACTCATATTCTACTTCCTCCGATAGCGGTCGTTCCAAAAGGGTAGGGTGTTCTAACAGATATTTGAAAAGGCGCACGCTCTTTGCGTAATAGTAGCCGTCGGCAATGCGCTCATCCACGGTGAGGCCGAGGTCGACCGTCTCCTGCATTTCGACAAGGCCGTGCTCGTCGTACAGCGGCGTCCACTTCTTTTCGCCGATGATGCAGAACAGCGAGCTCGTGCCCCAGTTCGTCAGGTGGTGGTAGCCGCTTTTGAGATGAATGGAACCGAGGTTGGAGATGAACACCGAACTGTAGTTCGGGTCCTTGCCGATCAGGAAATCGGGGCACCAGCCGTGCTTGTCGAGCCAGCGGATAAATCGCACCGCCGCCTTGGACAAAAAGCGCGGCAGGCTGTTGAGCACATTCATGCTGTTGTCGGTCGTGTTGACCTTCTTCTGCTCGCGACAGGCCGCAACCTCCTGGTGGATCTCCTCGTGGATCGTTTCGATGGTGCTCTCAGGCTTTATCTCCAGCAGAGCCATGGCCTCTTCGCTGCCGTCGGCAAACTCCTTTTTGATGACAAAGCCCGCTGTCACCTTATTGCGCTGATAGTAGTTTTCATTCGCGTAAAAGCGGTTGAGCTTCGGCCGTAAAATGACCGTCTTAACGAGCGCCGTCAGGATCACGTGGAAAAACGTGTACTTGAACGGAATGCCCTCATAGTTTTTCGTCGCAATGTACTCCTTGATGGGCTCTAAATTCACGCGCTCGGCGATGTACGCCTCATTGTCCGCGCGGTTGGGATAGATGATGCCCATGATAAAGTGCAGCGAATCCACATCACGCAGCAGTGTTGCGTCGCGCCGGTCGCCCCAGCGTCTTTTCTGTTCTGCCATAAAACCTTCTTCCTTTTCTTTCAGGTTTGCTTCTTTTCCCCCACCCTTCCACAAGTGGGACCCCTCTTTAGGGAATAAACCGCTCAAAAATGGCGATCGCGCCCTCGCGCTCCGCCGTCTCCAAGTCTTCTTTCGACCGGATGGTCCAGTAAACGCCCTGCGCGCCGTAGAGCTTACGGCATAAACGCGGCGCCCAGTTTTTCTTATCTTCAAATTTGTAGGCGACAAAATCCGGCTGCGCCATGATGTTGCCCAGCAGATTCGTCGTCGCAACCGCCATCGGCAGGCTCAAATTGCCGCGGTCTTTCAAAAAGTCGCAGCTCAACTGCCCGCGGATGACCTCTGGCCGGTGCTTTTTCAGCCACGCCACGCACCGCGGGTCGAACGACTCCACGCAGTACTTGACGTCAAACTTGTCGAGTTCCGCCATCGTGCGCTCAGTGAGCTCGGCAAAATTGTCGCGAAAGCTCTTGACCTCCACAATGAGCGGCAGGCCCGTGCCTGCAAACAGCGCGAGCACATCCTTGAACTGCGGGATGGTCTCCTTCGTCCCGTCCAGCGCGTAGTCCTTGAGCTCGTCCGCGCTCAGGTCTTCGAGATACCCCTCGCGGCCCGTCATGCGCTTCACATCGCTGTCGTGGAACACAGCAAGCATCCCGTCGCGCAGCAGGTGCACGTCGAGCTCCGCGCCGAAGCCCCGCGCGATTGCGCGCGAGAATGCCGGCAGCGAATTTTCGGGAATGCCCGCCTCCTTATCGTAGAGCCCGCGGTGCGCATAGCGGAATTTCCGCAGCGCCGCCATCGACTCCGTCCCGCGCCGCGCGCGCAGTAAAACCGCCCACGCGACCGCCAGAATCAGGCAAATTCCGACAACGATCCGTAAAATTTTCATTTTAGATCACTTCTTGTATTCGATTTAGTCCGCATCCATGTCCTCAAACGCCGCAAGGCCAGCCTTGGCCTCCACCTTGCAGTCGCCGTGGCGCACGAAGCACATCGTCACAAAGCTGCACGCCACGAAGAACGCCGCATACGGGAACAGCATGCTGTAGCTGATGTGCTTCAAGAGCGTGCCCGCCAAAATCGGCGTCACGACCTGCGCCGCCATCGAAAACGTGTAGTAGTAGCCCGTAAACTTGCCGATATCGCTGCCCTTGCACATTTCAACGACCATCGGCAGCGAGTTGACGTTGATCGCCGCCCACGCAAGGCCGACGAGCGCAAACACGACAAACATCACGGCGTTGATGCTCTGATAATGCGTCGTCAAAAAGTACGCCGACGCAAAGCACGCCGCAAGCAGGATGACGCCGCCCTGAATGGTCTTCTTACGTCCGATCTTCGACGCCAGCTGCCCCACGGGGATGTACGACACGATGGCCCCGCCCGTCGCGACGAGCAAACACGTCGACGCGCCGCCGAGGCCCTGCCCCATCACGCGCCCGACATACGTCGTCCACCACGTCGTCACGCCGTTGTAGCCGATATACCACAGCGCGATCGAGCTCAGCAGCATCACAAGGCTGCGCTTGACTTCTTTGGGCAGCTCCTCACTGCCGTCCGGCTCCTCCTCCACGAGCTGCTGCTCGGGATGCTCGGCCTCGTATTCCTTCTCCGCCGCCGCGAGCTTCGGCTCGTTTGTCGTAAAGTACAGCACAATGACCGAAACCGCCATCAGCACCGACACGACGACAAAAAGCGGTTGGTAGTTCACATGCGCGGCCCCCGCCGTCTTGCTGTTCGGATACAGCACCGCCGCCACGATCAGATACGAGATGCCGCCGACCGCGCCCATCAGGTTGATGATCGCGTTCGCGCGCGATCTTATGGGCTTGGGTGTCACGTCCGGCATCAGCGCCACCGCGGGCGAGCGGTAGGTTCCCATCGCCACGAGCAGCAGCCCCAGCGTGACGACGAACATCGCGAGCTTACCCGTGCTCGCGCCATTTGCGTAGCCGTTGTCAAAAAGCGGCAGCAGATTCATCAGGATCACCGCAGCCGCCGTGCCGCCGAGGATAAACGGCATCCGCCGCCCGATCTTCGTGCTCGTCCGATCGCTCAGCGCGCCGAAGAACGGCAGCAAAAACAGCGCCAGCACATTGTCCGCCGCCATGATCGCGCCGGAAATGGTCTCGTCTAAGTGGAACGTGTTCGTCAAAATCAGCGGGATGATGTTGTCGTACATCTGCCAGAACGCGCAGATGGACAAAAACGCCAGCCCCACCAGCACCGTGCGCTTGTGGTCAAGCTTCATAGCCGTTCTCCTTGCAAAGAAAAGTCGATTTCCTTAGAATCACAGTAGAATATCATGTTTTCGCCGAAATAGCAAGCGCCCGTCGCCCGCCGCTCTGTCAAATTCCCGTAAAGCACCAATATTCCTTGCCTTTTCGTCCCGTTTTCGCTATAATGGAACAAAAATTGCTAAAAAGGAGCCCCCATGCTGTTTTGGAAGAAGAAAACGCCCCCGCTCGTCCAGTCCTCCGCCTCCGCGTGGCGCGAGCAGTGGCGCGCGATCGTCCCGCCCGAGTGCCGCAACGTCCCCGTCACCGTCGGCGATAAGACCGTCACCGCCTACGTGCAGATCAACCATTTCGTGATGATGCTCCAGGACGGCTTACTCATGGAGGAGCACTTTTTCGACGTCTGCTCCCACTTCCAGCGCGCGGGCTACCATGTCATCTGGCTCATGCGCTGCACGCAGGACATCGAAAACGGCTATTTGAAGCTCAAAAAGCAGCGCGGCGACAAATGCCTCTGGAAGTGGCGCAAGCCCACGACGAACTTCGGCCGCTGGACGTCCGACAACCGCTGCGTGACCATTCTCCTCCAATATAAGCCCGCGCCCGACGGCCCGCTCGAGCACTGCACGGAGCACATTTTGCAGCGCGTCCAGTGGGCGGAGAGCTCGGACGACGCGCAGATGGTTCCCTCGCGCACGGAATTTGCCACCGTCGGCGTCCCCGGCACCCCCGCCGAGCTCGCCAACTGGCTCCGCGGCGGCTTCATGTCGGGCGATTTGTAAACCCGGCAGGTTCGGTTTTTTCTTTCAATCCCCAAATTAAAAATGTCTGAGCGCATCGCGCGCTCAGACATTTTTCCTTATTCTGCCACATTCCGTAACCGCACCACGCCGATATGACCGTCCCACAAACATCAATAGAATCAGCTCTGCATTTCTTTCTCCTGCGAGTTCCATGTCGCAACATCTGCGCCAAGCGCCGTAGACATCGCCTGCTTGAGAGCTGCCGAAAAGGCTGACAGGATCTCCGACTGATACGCATCTCTGTGGACAATGACCGACAACTCCGTCGGAATGTCCAATCCCTCGACGGTAATCGGAACCAGATGATCTTTTCCGGATGCATTCCGGTTCAAGTCCGCAATCAGCGGAAAGAACATCTGCGGGCAAAAGCAAACACCCGCATTTTGTGCCGCCAGCAAAAGCTGCGTGCGGTATGTTCCCACCACAATATTCTTTTGAATCGTGATTCTTCTCTCATCCATCCAGCTGTCGATTTTCGTCTGTAAATAGCTGCCGCTGGGACTGCTGATAAACGGCAATCTCGTCAGCTGTACTGCCTCGATCTTGTGCGAAGCAGCAACCGATCCCATTCCGAGCCTTTCCAAAAGCGAAACTGTCGACACGAGATAATTCTGCTCCTTACGCAAAAACAAACAGCGGAACTCCGAGCGCTCCATCGTGTCAGTCGCGATAAAAATATCCAAATTCCCATTCAGCAGCATCGTCTCAAATTCACTGGTGCTGCCCTGATAAACTTCAACCACCACATTGGGAAAAGATTTCTGAAACTGGCGAATCACCGGCGGCAGCAGCAATCCTGCACGCGTATTATGAATTCCCGCTCGAACGCGGTTCGTGCGCTGTCCCCTGATCGCGTTCATCTCTTCTGCAAGAGAGCTTTCCAATACCTTTTGCCTCAGCAGGCTCCTTTCCAGTGCCTTTCCCTCTTCCGTCAGGCTAAAAACAGGCTTTCTGGTGAACAACTCCACGCGATACTGCTGCTCCAGCTTCTTGATATGGCTGCTTACGCATTGCTGCGAAACATAGAGTCTCTCCGCCGCACGGCTGATACTCAGCTCCTCAGCAACCACGAGGAAATACTGCATGCTTGTATTCATTGTTATCCTCCCTCCACAAAACAGCCAAAATTAGCACTTTAAATTTTACCATACAACCTTTTCCTTGTGAAGTTCAACTTTATTTATGTTTTACATTTCATCGCATCGATGTTACAGTCAAATCAGACAATAAAGCTAAAGCAAAGCAGAAGTTCACTGTTGAGGTTGCTGAATGAAAAATGTATTTCTTGAAAAAGTCCACAGTAAACGCCCCTGTTTAGGCACGTTCTGCTTTTTAACGAACGGCAGCGCCGTGGAGGCGCTCTCCTATACAGGGCTTGATTTTATCATCATTGATGCAGAACACGGGACGGCGGAAACAGAGACCGTGGAAAACCTGGTTCGCGCTGCCAAGCTCCACGACCTGACGCCGTTCGTTCGGGTAAAGGATTGCAGCCGTCCCGCTATCCTAAAAATTCTGGAAGCCGGCGCTCATGGTCTGGTCATCCCCCAGATCCGCACAGTAGAAGAGGTAAAAAATCTGGTGTCCTACGCCAAGTACTATCCCGTGGGTGTGCGAGGTGTCGCGGTCGGGATCAACGGCGGCTATGGGTATGAGCCTTTCGCCGACCACGGTTTGCAGAACTACTTCGACGTGTGCAACAGGGAAACACTGATCTTCCCACAGTGCGAAACAAAGGAATGTCTGGACCAGATCGAAGAGATCGCCAGAATCGATGGCATCGACGGAATCTTTATCGGGCCCTACGATCTTTCCGTTGCGTTGGGCCATCCTGGAGTATTTGATACTGTAGAATTCAAGTCTGCCGTCGAGCGCATCTACACCGCAGTAGAGGCCGCCGGTAAAATCTCGATCATGTACACCACGAATCCGGAAGAGGTTCCGGAGTATTTTCACAGAGGCTTCCAAGCCGTCACATTGGGAACAGATATCAAACTCATGGTATCGCAGTTACGAAGCCTGATTGGCCAGATCAAAAGTGACATTTGAAAAAGCACAATCGGACGCCGACGAAACAACTTTCCAAAGGAGGAATTTGAATTGACTGAATCGCAATATCAGGAGCTTGCGCAGCGCACGTTGGACGCGCAGAAAGCAAACCGCGAGATCCCAATGATCACTAAAGAATACCCTGAGCTGACAAGAGCGGAGGGCTATCACATTCAAGCTCTGCGCGAGCAACTCGTTCTTGCGGAGGGCCACTGGCTGGTAGGCTACAAGATGGGTGCCACCAGCCTTGCCAAACGCCGTCAGATGGGTTCTAAAATGCCGAGCTATGGAAGACTATTTGAGCACTATCAGCTTCCCGAAGGCCGCTTTGAACTTGATCACTTCATTCACCCCAAGCTCGAAAGTGAGATCACCTTTGTCCTTAGGAAAGAACTGAAAGGGCCGTTTGTCTCCGTCCCCGACGTTCTAAGCGCGACAAAATACATTGTTCCCTCTTTCGAGATCATCGACAGCCGCTATGAAAACTTCAAGTTCACCGGGCCGGACGTGGTGTCAAACAATATCTCCGCTTCCGGATTTGTGCTCGGCTCACGTCGGGTCGATCCTTACGGGCTGGACCTCACACAGCTCGGCGCAACACTCTACATCAATGGCGAGGACATGGCCTACGGAACCGGCGCAGAAATCCTTGGTCATCCGGCAAGAGCGGTTGCAGAGCTTGCCAATCTGCTTTGGGAACAGGAGCGCCGGACGTTGGAACCCGGCATGATCGTTATGACGGGAAGTATTACAGCCGCCGCGCAGATTCAGCGCGGACAGCGGATCAAAACCGCTTTCTCCAAACTCGGCTCGGTAGAGATCGAAGTGGTCTGAGAAGGGAGTGTTACTATGGATCGATCCTTATATCCCATTCTGGGCAAGCGTCTTTTCGACGCGTATGAATCCAACCAGCCGGTTGGTGCGTTTTCGCTGGAATATCCAGATATCAAGATCGAAGACGCCTACGCCATTCAAATGGAACTGAAAAAATGCCATGAGGCGGCAGGCCGTCACGTGATCGGACGAAAAATCGGGCTGACCAGCAAAGGTATGCGTCAGCAGGCCAATTTGGATCAGCCGGATTACGGTTTTCTCTTTGCAGAAGCGCAGTATTTCAACGGTCATACTGTCCCTTACGGCAAGAGCATCATTCCCAAGGTGGAATTCGAGCTGCTCTTCAAGCTCAACGCCGATCTTGACCGCCGCGGCCTTACTCGAAACGACATCTTAGATGCAACCGAATATATATGCCCCGCCATCGAGATCGTGGATAAGCGCTATCACAACTTTTACGGAAACATCTGCGATAACGTCTCCGACAACGCCTTCTTTCACAGCTATATCCTAGGCGATACGATCGTGCGCCCCTACGATATTCCCCTTGAAGAAGTCGGCCTGACGGTATTCCACAACGGCGCGCAAAGTTTATCCGGCACAGGTGCCGGCGTGATGGGCCATCCCGCCGAGGGCGTGATCTGGCTGGCAAACCGGATGTTGGATGTTGGAATGCCGCTCAAGGCTGGCGAGTTGATTCTCTCCGGCTCCTTTACCGGCGGCATTCTTGCAAGCCCCGGAGATACTTTCGAGGCCGTTTACAGTGATAACCTTGGCTGCATCCGCGTCAACTTTGAAAACAAGCCCCATGCAGAGGGCGAAACATAAAGGAGGAATGTACTATGGGATTTAATCCCACCTGCTATGATGTACTGATCAAAAACGGAACGGTGTGGGACCCGTCCACCGGAGTAAAGGAGAAACGCAATGTTGGAATTTACGGTTCCCGCATTGCAGACGTCTTTGAACCAGATCGCCCCAAGATCTGCGGTTCCCGCGTGATCGACGCCGAAGGGAAATATGTGATCCCTGGTCTGATCGACGCTCATGCGCATGTGCTGCCCGGTCTGCCGTTCTCTTACCCGATCGACGAGGTCTGGAAGCGCGGCATTGTCTCGCTGATCGACCTCGGCAGCAACGCCGCCGGATCGTTCAACCGTCTGCGCCGCCAGTATGTTGACAACGCACCGATGCCTGTCAACGTGGCACTCGGCCTTTCCAGCCAGACGGACTGCCGCGGCGGCATCACCCGCTACACAGACCTTGAAGCCGAGGTCAACAAGGAAAAAATCAAGGCTGTGTTTGAGAGCAACCCTGATTGTCTCGTCGGCATCAAAGTGCTCATCGGGCACAACGATTCTCCCGGCCGCGATCTGACGCTGGCCGTGATGAAGAAAGCGCGCGAGACCTGCGATTATGTCGGCTGCCGCATGTTTGTCCATGTCGCCAACCCCGACGCAAAGCTGCCCGAATTCATTGACTATTTCAAGGCCGGCGATGTCTTCGAGCACACCTATAACAAGGGCAACATCCTGGACGACAATGGCAAAGTCTACGCTGAGGCGTGGGAAGCGAAAAAGCGCGGCGTGCTCTTCTCCTCCTCCCGCGGCTCTCGCAATTGGAGCTCCGAAGTTGCCAGCACCGCATTCGCTCAGGGCTTTGTGCCGGACATTATCTCCGACGACCTGACCTGTCTGAGCAACGATCCCTACACCAGCCGCCTGCACGTCCATATGGGAGAATGCGTCGCCATGGGCATGAGTCCGGACGAGGTGCTCCGCAAGGTCACTGTCGAACCGGCCAAGCTGATGAAGAACGTCGAAGTCGGCCTTCATCGCGGCATGGCTGCCAACATCACCATCATGGATATCGCTGAAGGCGAACACATCTTCCGCGACGCCTTCGGCCTGACATATCCCGGTCCCTTGAAATTTACGCCGCTTGCCACGATCTACCGCGGCGAAATCAAGTATAATGCGATTGAAACAGACTATTAAAGGAGGATGCTGAAAAATGCCGTTTTACCGCGTATACATGCCCAGAGGTCTGGACGATAAGGCCATGGAAAAATCTCTGCGCGAGATCAACGCCGCCACGGCGGATATTCTCGAAAACACCCTGCCCACCATGGTTCATGTCGGCGTGTATGAATCCGATCCGGAAAAGATTTATCAGGGTGGCAAGCCCGCAGAGGCAATTCTGCCCACCGTTGTTTTCAACTGCGGCCCCGGGCGCAGCCTGGAGGCCAAGACTGCGCTGATGGATAAGGTTTCCGACATTCTCAGCGAGAATTTCGGATGCAGAAAACAGGATGTCCGCTGCCACCTGCTCGATAACTGGGCCGGGCACCACCTGATGATCGACGGAAAACCCAAAGACTTTTCAAAGAAGGTGAAATAATATGCCGTATATGTGCACGATTCAAATGCCCATGGGCAAGCCCAAGGAGCTGATTGAAAAAACGATGGTGGATGTATCCGAGGTCCTGATCCGGAACTTTGAGACCAAGCCCAAGCAGGTCCGCGTCATCGTGGACGAGCTGCCCCAGAACCGCTACATCATCGGCGGCGTAATGGCCGATGAAATGCCGGAGTTCGGCAAATATACCCCCGAAAAAGAAACTTAACACATTCATTGCCTCATCTGATTCACAAATTTATTTTACGGGAGATATAAACTATGAAAAAGTCGATGCTTAAGATCTTTATTCTTGCAATGTCCCTGACCATGGCTCTCACCGCATGCGGAGAAAAAGACACCCCTCAGGATAGTCTCTCTGATCAGTCTGATATTCAGTACCCCACCAAGCCCATTACCATCGTTGTTCCGTTCGGCGCGGGCGGCACCACAGATATCGCCGCGCGTATTCTTGCCGATAATCTTCCCGGCTATCTCGACAACGCAACCATAGTTGTTTCCAACATCACCGGCGGCTCCGGCACAATCGGAACCACCGAAGTAACAAGTTCTGACGATGATGGTTATACACTCGGCTGCAGCGCTGCTGCCACGGTCGCGATTCAGCCGCTGTTTGGTCAGACTTCATACACGCTTGACGATATCAAGCCCATCTGCAATATTTATACTATGCCTCAGGTCATTGTCGCCTCTGCTGACGCTCCCTATAATACCGTTGATGAGTTTGTCGAATATATTAAAGGCCAGGGCACTGTTAATTACGCCATCGCCGGCCGCGGCACAGTGCAGCATCTTGTCTGCGTCGAATGGATGAATCAGGTCGGCATCACCGCCTCTGACCTGAGCTACTCCGGTGGTTCAGAACAGGCCACCGCAATCCTCAGCGGCGAATGCGAATTTGGTGCATTACAGGCATCTGACGCAATCCGCTATGTAGAGGCTGGGCAGCTCAAAATTCTGTTAAACCTCTCCGACTTTGTTCCCTCCTGGATGTCCGATGTTCCCACTACTGTCTCTCTCGGTTATACCAGCAGCATTGGTTCCTGCGTTGGTCTTTGGGCTCCTGCTGATACAGATGACGCTATTATCGACAAACTGGCTTCTGCTATTGAGGAGTGCCTCAAGGATGAAAAAGTCATCGACCAGTTCGATAACATTGGTATTGAAACTCAGTACCTCGACGGTGATACCTATGGTCAAAAACTCAGCGACACCAGCACAGCTGCCAAGGAATTGATGACCTCCATCGGTCTTATCTAAATAACAAGCGAGGATCTTTTCCATGAAAAACAAGGACTCTTTTCGCACCTTTCTATGTCGGCAAGTGCCGACCATAACTGTACTCATCATTGCACTTGTTGCACTGCTTCTGGTTCCAGTGCAAGTTCCATTGAGTAAAACCGCACAGGGTTCTCAGCTCGGTCCCCGTTTTATTCCTACCGTCATGTCCGGCGGTGCCGCATTCTTTTGTCTGCTTTCCATCTTATCAGAAGCCTATGCCTGTTTTTGCCAGAAAGAAGCTCTCGAATCCTTTCATCTCGCAACGCTGCGTCAATATGGAAAAGTTGCTCTGCTCATCGCAGCTCTGCTTGTTTGGTACGTCTTGCTCAAAAGCGTTGGTTTCATCATCATGACTGCTCTCTTAATGGCAATCTCCATGTTTCTCCTCGGCAATCGCCATGCTTGGCAGATCACTCTCATTCCGATAGCAGTTTCTGTCGGCATCTTCTTGCTGTTCTCGACTCTTTTGAATGTTCCTCTCCCCGCTGGCATCCCGCCGCTATAAAGGAGGCCCATCATGCAATTAATCATCAGTTCTCTACTCAGTTGTTTTCATTGGCAAAACCTTCTTGGCATGGTACTCGGCCTTGGCGTAGGGCTATTTGTCGGAGCCATGCCTGGTCTGAGCGGTGTCATTGGCATTTCACTGCTGCTTCCCTTTACATTCGGAATGGAACCCACAATGGCGCTTTTGATGCTTGTCGGCACATATTGCGGTGCCACATATGCAGGATCCATCTCCGCCATTCTGATCAAGACACCAGGTACTGCGGTAGCCGCTGCGACCGTACTTGATGGCTATCAGATGAATCTCAAGGGTCGTGCACAGGAAGCGCTGAGTGTTGCGCTCTACGCCAGTGTCTTTGGCGGTCTATTCTCCGGTCTTGTGCTGCTCACAGTTGCTCCTCAGCTTGCAAAAGTCGCCTTAAAATTCAATTCTGCCGACTACTTCATGCTGGCTGTATTCGGATTGAGCGTTATCTCCGCAGTCGGCGGCAAAAGCATCTGTAAGGGCCTCGTAATGGCCTGCTTCGGTGTATTTGCCTCCACCATTGGGATCGACCCGACGGAGGGCGTGTATCGCTTTACCTTTGGTACAATAACACTTTCCAAAGGAATTGCACTTGTTCCCGCCCTGATTGGTCTTTTCGCCATCAGTGAATTGCTCAACCAGACGGAAAAGCTCTTCCATGCAGAAAAAGTAGAGCAAAGCGCTTCCGCTTCCAGTAAATACGGTTGGAAACATATGTGGCGCTACAAGTGGACCATGCTGAAATCCGCCGTGATCGGCGTAGTCATTGGTGCAACACCCGGAACCGGTGCCGCTATCGCCAGTTTCATGGCTTATGGCGAGGCTAAACGTTGCTCCAAGCATCCCGAGGAATACGGGCATGGATGCCCTGAAGCCGTTGCCGCATCGGAAAGTGCCAACAACGGCGTAACCGGCGCAACGTTGATTCCCATGTTGACGCTCGGTATCCCCGGTGACGTGATTACCGCCGTGCTGATGGGTGCCCTGATGATTCAGGGCCTCAATCCCGGCCCGCAGCTCTTTACTCAGCATGCCGATATGACCTATACCGTCATTGTCGGTTTCTTGATTGTCAACATTCTGATGCTCTATATGGGTAAACTTGCTATCCGTGCATTTGGACAGGTTTGTAAGGTCCCCTATTCGGTATTGCTGCCGGTCGTGCTGGCTTTCTGTCTTGTCGGTGCCTATGCCTGCAGCAACTCGATCTACGATTGCCTCATCGCCATTGTTTTCGGTGTGATCGGTTATCTGGCAGAAAAGTTTGACTTCTCCACCACCCCTATGCTGATTGGTCTGGTTCTCGGCAGTCTTGCTGAGCAAAATCTGATCCGTACACTCACCTCTTCCCAGGGCAGTCTCTCTGTTTTCGTCCAGCGTCCGATCTCCCTACTGTTCATTATCCTGACCGTTCTTTTTGTCGGTTACAACCTATACTCCCGCCACAAGCAAAAAAAGCTGGAACGGTCGATCCGTAATAATTAAGTCCATCCTGTTGTCCAAAAAGCAAGAGGCTCCTGCATAAATCAATGCAGGAGCCTCTTGCTGCTTAAACAGAGCATACCGCACGTGACAGTTTCTCTCTAATCTTTCAATCCGGTTTACATTTACAAAATTGCTGCCAAAGCGCCGCCACAATAATCATCTGCCGCAATATTCCGGTGACGCATGAGCATATACTTCGTGATAGTCCCTTATCAAATCAGCCAAATTTGCACGCCTCATTCTTCCTCAAACTACACTTAACCGGAACAGAAAAATCCCGCAAACGCAGCGCAGCCGGAAGTCTCCAATATGACTTCTGGCTGCACTGCTATATGACAGAACGGGATAGAACTACTTAAATTTTACACTTTGATTGTTTCCGGATTTTTCCAGACAGACTCCGTCAGCTTTTGCGCGATCATCCAACTGCCGTTCTCTTTGACGCAGAAAAGATAGTCGTTAAAATGATCGTTCAGCTTCGCCATGCCGATCTTTGCCACCGCGGTGTATTCACCGATCAGTTCAACATGGTAGATGCGAGAATACTTCGGCAGTCCCAGCGTTTTCGGATGCGGCACACCGCTCCAGCGCTCGCGGAACACATCGCAGCTCACGTCCGCAAAACGTTCGCCGTCCACCGGATGGATCATGTGACAGTCCGGTGTAAACACCGTCAGTGCCGCATCCGCATCCAGATCATAGACCGCGTCGCTGTAAATCAAAAGTCTTTTTTCGATCTCACGGAAGATCTCGACCTCATCCGCGGACTCAGGGCAGACATTCCGGTACTTGGTGTCTGTCTCTGCCTGCAAAACAGCTGTGAGCTTCCATCCGGACTTGATCTTCAAGAATGCTAGTACCTCGTGGCAGTACCCGTTTTCATTCGGGTATCCGACATGCGCGTAGCACAAATCATCTCCGATCCTGTCAAACAGGATCAACTCCCAGTCCTTTCCAACGGGCTGCATCTGCTCCGACGATGTGTAAACAAATCTTCCGTTCGCGCTCACGGTACGTCTTGCATCCGCATAATAAATATCCGTCTGCGCAAGCGGCTTGGTAAAATAAGCGTCAATTGCTCGAGTGATCTTCTGCATCATTCTTTGCTATCCTCATCTTCTCCGGCATAACAGAGTGCAAAAGTCGACGCCGCTTTCACGCCCTCCAGAATGCACTTCTCGTTGACCATCAGGTTCGCCGTATGCAGTCCTGCCACCTTTTTCGGATCGCCGCTGTCCGGCGCACAGCTCAGCATTGCATAGATGCTCGGGATCTGCAGCGTGTAGTAAGAGAAGTCGTCGGGGAATTGCGCGCAGCGCTCCTTGGCCGAAGTCACGCGGCCCTGTCCAAGCGTCTTTTCGAGTTGAGGCACGACCTTCTTCATCAATTCGGCATTGTTAAAGTTCGGCGGGTAATGCATATCCCACGTCAATTTGGATTTTACATTGCCGGCTGCGGCAATACCGGATACGACCTCTGCCACACGGTTTTCCAAATATGCTCTCGTCGAATAATCTGTAAAGCGGCAGGCGCCTCTGAGCACCGTGTGATCCGCGATCACGTTATACTTCGTGCCGCCAAGGAACTGTCCAACCGTCAAAACGACCTGATTGGTGTTCGGATTCACATTGCGCGTCACGATATTCTGCAATCCCTGCAAAATCTGTGCTCCCGGAAGCAGCGTGTCAATGCCGACCCACGGCTTCGCGTTGTGCCCTCCGACGCCTTCCAGCTCGATGGAAAACGAAGAGATCGCCATGCAGGTCTGCCCCGGCATGAAGGCGAGCTCGCCCGCCGTTCCAATCGGCTGATTGGGGTCAATATGCAGGGTAAACATCGCCGCCGGCTTGTTTTCTTCAAACACCTTTTCATGCATGATCGCATCCGCGCCATGGCGTCCCGTCCATCCGGGTGAAGGGCCCTCCTCTGCCGGCTGGAAGACAAACATCACTTTGCCATGCAGCTTGTCTTTCAGATGGGTGAGGATCACCGCCGTGGCCATACCCATTGAGGTATGCACATCGTGTCCGCAGCAGTGCATGACCGGCACGGTCTCCCCACCCCACTGGCAGGTCTGCGTAGAGGCAAACGGCAGTCTGGTCGTCTCTTTCACGGCCTGTGCGTCCATGTCAAAACGCATGCCAACTGTCGGTCCATCCTGCGCACCGTGCAGAATACCGATCACACCGGTTCCGCCGGCAAGGCCTTCATAGACCTCGTCAAAATTTAGGCTCTTGAGATGGGCCGCAACGAGCTTACTCGTGCGAAACTCCATGTTGGACATTTCCGGATGTGCGTGGATATCTCTGCGCCACGCGATCACCTGTTCAGAAATGTTATTTGCTTCTTGAATGATCTGTTCGTGAATTGTCATCATATTGTCTCCTTAATAACCCGCAAGCGTCGGCAGCCATGTGATCAACGGCTCGCAGTACGCAAATACAAACAGAAGGACGATCTCCACCAGCAGGAACGGGAAAATGCCTTTGACGATCTCGTTGAATTTAAGTCCCGTGATCGAGCTGGCCGTAAACAGGTTATAGCCGAACGGCGGCGTAACATTGCCCAGCACCAAGTTGATGCACATCACCACGCCGAGGTGGAGCGGCTTTAGGCCAAGCGCTGTACCCAGTGAGAAAAGCATCGGGCAAATGATGATAACCGCCGCGCCCTGATCGAGCAGCGCGCCGACAAACAGCAGGAACAGGTTCATCACCAGCAGGAAGGTAAACTTGCTGTTCACAAACTGCATCAGCCAGTTGACAACTGCCGTGGACGCCTGCGTAGAGGCCAAGATCCAGGAGAGGATATTCGCCGTAGAGATGATAAAGCAAACCATCGCCGACGTCTTGGCGCTCTTGACCAGAATCGTCTTAAAATCCTTTACCTTCAGTTCCTTGTAAAGGAAGCCGATGCAAAGTGCGTAGACTGTACCAACAGCTGCCGACTCCGTCGGGGTGAAGAAGCCTGCATAAATGCCGCCCAGAATGATTACTGGAAGCATCAGCGCTAAAAACGCCTCTTTTGTCGCGTTCCAGAATTCGCGCAGCGAGAACTTTTCCTGGCTGCGGTGCGCCATGACCTCAGGATGCGTCAGCGCGTAGATGATATTGCCCGCAACCAGACACAGTGCGATCACAACGCCGGGGATCACACCGCCCAAAAACATCGCCGGAATAGAGACCGACATCGTCACACCGAAAACGATCATCGTAATGCTCGGCGGGATGATGGGGCCGAGGGCGCCCGCAGCCGCGCACAGGCCGGCCGCAGTTCTTTTTTCATAGCCGTTTTCCACCATGGAGGGGATCATGATCGAACCGATGGCCGCAACCGTCGCCGGTGCGGAACCGGTCAGTGCCGCAAACAGCGCGCACGCCAGAACTGCCACAGTGCCAAGGCCACCCGGCTGGGAGCCCACAAGGCTTCTTGCCCAGCGCACCATTCTGCGGCTGATACCGCCCGTTTCCATCAGGTTGCCAACCAGCACAAACAACGGGATCGCCAGATACGGGAATGAATCCAGGCCGGTAAGCATTCTCTGCGGCACCAGCATCAGCGGCTTCATCTGTGTGATCAGCAGAAAGATCGAAGAAGACGCTGCAATGGAAAATGCAACAGGCACGCCTAAGAAGATCAGACCGAACATGGCCACAAACAGGATTCCTGCACCACCCATTATTCCTCGACCTCCTCTTTTTTTGCTCTAATATTTCGATACAGGCTGAGGATCGCTTCTGCCGCGATAAACACGCCTGCAAGGGGAATGCAAAAGTAAACGAACGACATGCAGATCCGCATCGCGGGACTGCGCTGCGCAGCCACCTGGATCACGCACATCGTGCCATAACGGATCATTACATAGCTTACAAACAGGGTCACCAAATCAGCGATCACCTCAAGCACCTTGCGCGCCGTACCGCTCAGTGCGTCCAGGATCACCGTTACACGCGCGTGCGACTTTTCGCGCACGCAAATCACTGCGCCAATAAAGTTGACGTACATAAACGAATATCTTGCCAGCTCTTCCGTCCACGGCGGAGAGTCATTTAAAATCGAACGCATAAATACCTGCGTCACGCAGCTGACGATCAGCGACGCAAACATGATCACGATGATCCAGTCGATCGCGCTGTCGACAACCTTGGAGATTTGGGACAATGCTCCCTTTGGCTTATTTTCCACGATGGTAACTCCTCCTTCAAACGCGGCTGCGGCAGGCGATCCGCCGCAGCCGCGTTGACTGTCGAGCTTTTACAGGAAAGCTCTCAATGTTTCACACTTTTTTATCGGTTAGGAAATTGCCGCAAACAGGGCGTCGACATACTCAGCGCCGATAGAATCCTTCATGCTGCCATAGAAGTCGCCGAGCTTCGCCTTGAACGCATCGTAATCGACGTCACGGATGATCGTCATGCCGGCCTCTTCCATCTTCGCAAGGTTATCCTCATCGGCCTGGACCTGGAAGTCTGCCTGAAGGGCGCAGGCCTCGGTGGCAGCTTCACGCAGCCAGGTCTGCTGCTGTTCGGTCAGCTTGTTCCACTCGGTCTCAGAAATGCAGATCAGGATCGCCGCAAAGAACTGGTTCGTCAGAGAGAGGTAATCGCAGATATCGGCGAAACCGCTGGTGTAAAGCACGCTGATACTGGCGTCAAGGCCTTCGACCGTCTTCTGCTGCAGGCCGGGGATCGTCTCGGACCAGGCCATCGGGGTGGGGTTGGCGCCCAGCGCGGAATAGGTGTTCATGTAGGTGTTGTTCTCAAGGCAGCGGATCTTCATGCCCTTGAGATCGTCCGGCGTGGCGACCGGCTTGCTGGCGGTGGTCAGGTTACGGAAACCTCCGACGCCCCAGGACAGAGGCACAACGCCGACATTGTCGAACGCGTCAAACAGCTGTTGGCCGAAGTCGCCGTTCAGAACTTCCATCGCCTGATCGACGCTCTCGAAAACAAACGGCAGGTCGAGCGCGCCGCACGCGGCGACAAAGTTGCTGACGTAGGAGTTGGTCATAACAGCCATTTCGACCGTGCCCATCTGCATGCCTTCGAACATCTCGCGTTCCTGACCGAGCTGGCCGTTGGCAAAGAGCTTGACCTCCATCGTGCCGTCGCTCTTCTCTTCAAGAATGCGCGCCATCTCATTGGCAGCATAATAGTAGGGGTCGTTTGGGTCTTCCGCGGTGGTGAAACCGATCTGCAGCGTCACCTTTTCCGCTCCGTCGTCGCCGCCATCGGACGGCGTCTCCTCTTTCTGACCGCACGCGGCCAGGGAGAGCGTCATGGCCAAAGCCAGAACAAGTGCTAACAGCTTTTTCATAAGTGATCCTCCAATTAGTTTTTTATTAACAGAGAGTCGCTCTCTTCTGTCCGAAATAAGTTATTTCACGTTTTCAAACGCCATCATTCAATTCTATAATAGTAAAACTTTTTAGTATTTGTATAAAAGATGTGGGTAAAAAAAGTGCATACAAGATGCACCCTTTTTTAGCTGTAACAAGGCGGCGTCATCACCCACATTGCAAGGCACTCCTTGTCGCCGACATTTTTCCATGCGTGGGTCTGATTTGCTTGAAAATACACGCTGTCGCCCTTTTCCAAAAGGTAAAAAGTTTCGTCCAGCTGCACTTGAAGCACACCCTCAAGCACATAGATGAACTCCTCGCCCGCGTGCGCGCTGACAAGCCCGCTCTCGCCACCCGGCATGATCGACTTGATCATCGGCTCCATCGTCTTCGTCAGCGACGAGGCCAGCAGCTCGCACTGCACCTTCGCGTCAATTTTCAGCATGTTGCCCTCGCCGCGCCGGACAAGGACATGCGCCGCTTCATCCGGGTCAAACAGGTCACGGAGCTTGAGATCCAGCGCCGTCGCAAGATTTTTCAGTGAAGAGAGCGACGGGTCAGTCTGCCCGCGCTCGACCTGACTGATAAAGCCGATCGAAAGTCCGGATATTTCCGAGAGCTGCTTTAACGTATATCCCTTCTTTTCCCGTGCCGTTTTGAGCTGTGCGCCAAGTGTCATTCTGTGTTCTCCTATCTTTTCTTTAACTACATTTTACAATTTTGTCATAATTTGTCAACGATAATTTTAGTATAAATGAAAGTTTTTATCTATGTGAAAAAATCCGCATTCCTTTTTGTCTATCTTCACAGTTTTTTGCAGTCCGTTGCCCATTTTTATGGCAAGCAGCACCGCTTCGTGCAGGAGGTGGCACAAGGCGGTGCCGCAAAATAATGTCCGAGCAGTTGACATAAAACGTGCAACATTCCCTTTCATGATTTCTAATCATGAAAAGTTCCTATCAGGATTTGCCGGATCACTCTCCGCTCGGGGCGTGGTCCGGCCTTTGGGCTTTTCAGATTAAAATTTTTAGGAGAGCTTTACCATGAATCGAACCGAAAACTACTCTCTTCCCACGTGGGAAAAATCGGACTTCATCCAAATGTCAGACTTCAATGACCTGACGCACAAGCTCGACACCGCGCTCAAAAGCCACGACGACACGCTGAACACCAAGGCAGACACCTCGTCCGTCACCGCCGTGCAGCAGGAGGTCGCGGCGGCGCGCGAGGCCAACTGCCTCGTCAAGCTCGCGGGGCCGATCGTGACCACGACGGAAAACGGCACGCTCAATTTCGACCTCTCGCAGGTCGACATGACGCAGGTGGCGGCGCTGTTTTTTACCTTCTGCGCGGGCCAGACCAACGGCACGATGACCCTTGCGGTAAATAACACATCGCTCGGCACACTATGCACGCACAATTGGTCTACCAGTGCAGGATTTGTGTGGCTTGTGCCATTTGGAAGCGGTGTTGCGTTCAGCACGCTGTTGACTAGTTCTGGTAGCAGTAGTGGTGGTGCGGCTACAAATACCGACTTAAAATGGGTGCAGCTCAAGAAGCTGACCATCAGCGGTACCTCCTACGCGGGCGCAACCGCAACACTATTTGCGGTGAGAAAGTGAATAAAAACAGCCCCGAGCCGCAAGGCTCGGGGCTGAAACTATTATGAAAAGTTTTTTACTTTGCGGTAGCGACGAAGTACAGGTCGATGGACTGACCGGCAACAATGGTAACATTGTTGTAGTTGTCAGTGCTGGTGTAGTTGCTGAAGTTCTGAGTAGCATTCTTCACAGTGAAGGTGCCGTCAGTAGCAGCGCCGCCCATAGCACCGGACAGGAAAGCCCAGTTGACATTGTTGTACACCTTCGCATCGGCGAGGCCGCTCTGAGTAGCAACCAGAACGGGGGTCTCGTTGATGACAGTGCCATTGGCATTCTTGAAGGTGACATAGTAGTTGATGCTACCAGTAGTGGTGGGGTTGTTCACGGGGTCGTTGGAGTTGCGGATGATATACACATAGACGGGACGGACAACGCCGTTATCCTCGGTGTAAGCAATCATCAGCTTCTCACCAGCGACAATAGTGTCAGCAGTGGTCTCGGTGAGAGTCTTGGTGGCCTGATCGATGGCAATGTAAGCCTTCACATTGTCGAGATACAGGTCAGCAACAGCAACAGCACCGGAAGCATTGGTGCTGACAGTCTGGAGAACCATACCCTTAGCGCTGTCGTTAGCGAAGACACGACCGTACTTGTACGGGGACTCGGTCTCGGTGAGGAGGCTCGCGGAAGTAGCGTCGTTAGCGTCGTTGACGAGGCGCTTCATGTTGGTCACGATACCATCCTTCTGAGTGACAACAAACAGGCCGGAAGTACGGGCGTACTGTTCGCTGATAGTATTGTCCAGTCTATCGGCAGTATAGGTGATGCCGGTGTTCTCAGTCGTGCCGAGCTTGTAAGCGTCGAAAGAGTACACGGTGACAACGTTGCCGTTGACCTGTTCGGTCGTAACGCTGCCGTTGGTCGTCAGGCTGGGAATGTACGCGACGAAACGGTCGTTAGCAGACTCGTAATCGGTGACGAGAACGAGGGAAGCATAGCCGCCGCTGGTCAGGACGCACAGTTCCTTAGCGTTCATGGTAGGAACGTTGTTCTTGCCAACATAGCTGGTGTAGATACCGGTCTTCTGATCCTTGACCAGGAACACCGTGTTGTCGTTAGCAACGACAGTGTTGGTCTTGCTCTTGATGGTAGTCATACCAGTGGTGATGGCAATGTCATAGTTTGCAGAGGTCAGATCCATGTTGGCATTAGCAACATGCTTGGAGATGTTGTAGTTGCCGTCAGCGTCAATGGAGTAGGTGAAGATGTGGTTGTAGTAGTCTTTGTTGTTGGTGTAGAAGGCGGAAACCTTAGCAGCCGAAACAACACCAGCGGTGTAAGCGTAATTGTTAGCATTTTCGGTGCCGGTAGCGCTGGCGGTGAAGCCGTTCACGGTAGCAACTTTGACACGCTCAGCGCGAGTGCCGTCAGCAAGAACAACATTTGCCTCAGCGTAGCCGTTGTAGATGCCGTCGTACTGCCATGCGATAGCCTCAACGACGAGGTAATTCTTGGCGGTGGGGACGAGGCCAATGATGTTGCCGTTGGCATCAACATAGACATCGTAAGCGGAGCCAAAGGCACCGGGGGCGCCGAGAACATACTTGTCAGCATTCTTGTACTCAACACCGCCAACAGTAGTAGTGGTGGTGGAATACTTGGTCAGGGTGCCGGAAGCGGCGACCTTGGCTTCCTCAACGGAAGAAACGTAGCCGAGAGCCTTGTCAGCAGCATTCACAGTAACGAGAACGTAAGAATCCTTAGCGTAATCGGCGGTCTTAGCCTTGAGGGTGCTGTCGTTCGCCTGCAGGACACCGGCAGACTTAGCGTCGGCATAGATGGTCAGCTTGCTGTAAGCATCATCAACATGGCCGTTCTTGTCGGTCTTGGCAGCAACGACGCTGTCAACATGAGCGAGGTAGGTGTTGATCTCAACGATACGGACACCGTCAGCGCCCATGTTGTAGACTTCGGTGATACGACCCTGCTCACCAACTTCGGAAGAGGTGGCCAGCGGCTTAATGGTGGCATAACGGTTGGTGGTAACAGCCGGAGAGGTCAGCGTCTGAGGAGCGCCATCAATGTAGGCGGCCTCAATCTTGGTCTCCTTGGTCAAGCCGAGGTCCTTAGCGATATCGCACTCAGCAACCTTGGTGGCATAGGTGGCATCAGCCTTATCGCCAGCGAAGGTGCTCTTGTCGCCAACGTTGTAGATCCAGTTGGTGCCGGGACGGCCCCAATCATCGGAAGAAGCCTTGCCGACGAGCTTGAAGTTCTTGTAGCCGAGAGTGCTTACAGTGTTGCCGAGAACCTTATCGGTCACATAGCCGAAAGCGGGCGTGTAGGTGACCATGGAGGACTCAGCGACCGCACGGAACAGCAGCTCGGCGACCAGCTCACGGGTAGCGGGAGCGTTGAGGTCGATGCCCTTGA
>UMBI01020081.1_pt1 | contig 23941 bp, 25 predicted proteins | sample 1963911 | NCBI WGS metagenome assembly UMBI01 (sample SAMEA4835936, study PRJEB28245) | human gut metagenome | biome: gut microbiome; material: fecal sample | place: Denmark | collected 2008
TGAAGTATGGAATCAAAATAATCAGCTTGACTATTTTACCAGAGTTACAAAGAAAAAGCAAGTCTTTTTTTAAATTTTCTGTAGCTTTTTGCATTCCCGGTGCTGTGGGGCTTGTGCAGGACACAAAAAAATAGTATTATAAAGGAAGAAATTCGTTTTGACAGGAGATTTACATGACCGCACAGGCAACCTATTATATCATCCGCGCACTGGTGGCGCTGGTGGCCATTCCGTTCCACGAGGCTGGCCATGCGCTGGCAGCATGGCTGCTGGGCGATGCCACCGCCAAACGCGAGGGGCGTCTTTCACTGAATCCCTTTGCGCACTTTGACCTGCTGGGCACCCTGTGCATGGTGTTTGCAGGCGTGGGTTGGGCAAAGCCTGTATCCACCAACCCCCGCAACTTCAAAAACCCCAAGTGGGGCATGGCGCTTACGGCACTGGCAGGCCCGGTGGCAAACCTTGTGCTAGCTTACCTTGGCATGGTGGCATGGAAGGTAATGTACTACTGGGCGCCGGTCAATAACGCTACCATTTACATTGCCATGTTCCTGCGCTATCTGGTGCTGATGAACGTCAGCCTTGCAGTGTTCAACCTGATTCCGGTGCCGCCGCTGGACGGCAGCCGCATTCTGCTGGTGGTGCTGCCGCAGCGCATCTACTTTGGCCTGATGCGGTATGAAAAATATATTATGATCGTCATGCTGGCAGCGGTTTGGGGCGGCTTTCTGGATACGCCGCTCTACTACCTGAATAACGTGGTGTGGTCGCTTTTGGGCGCAGGCACCGGGTATATTGATAAGATCGCCTACGCCGTTTATGCCAGCAGCCTTGGGGCGGTGATCTGAGTGGCAGAGGAATTGACCTTCCATCTGGAAGATTTTGACGGCCCGCTGGAATTATTGCTGGCTCTGGTGGCCAAGCATAAGATGGACCTGCACAATATCCCCATCCTGCAGCTGATCGACCAGTACACCCGCACCGTGGAGCAGGCCGACCCCGATCCCGAGACCGCCAGCGCCTTCATTGAGATGGCGGCGCATCTGGTGGAAATGAAAAGCTTTCTGTTGCTGCCCCGCAGCGAAGAGGGCGAGCGCATGAAACAGGAACTTACCGGCCAGCTGATTGAGTACGACCAGTGCCGCCGCATGGCGGCTCTGCTGCGCGCAAAAGGGGAGGCTGCCCCGGTATTCGTGCGCCGCCCCATGGAAGTGGAGTGGGATAACACCTACGCATTGCACCATGCCCCGCAGATCTTGGCGGACTACTGGCAGGCGTTGGCAGGCCGCACCAAGACCCGCCGTGTGCCCACCCAGCAGCAGTTTGAGCCGCTGGTCACCGCGCCCATGGTATCGGTCACCAGCCGGGTGGTGTACATCCTGCGCCGGATGCTGGGCGGCACCGTGGCAAAAATGGAGCAGCTGTTTTCCCGCAGCCAGAGCCGCAGCACCAACGTAGCTACCTTTCTGGCACTGCTGGAACTGGTGCGCGGCGGACGCATCGCGCTGGACGACCGGGGAGCGTTGACCATGCGCCGCACCCGCCCGGAACGCAATAAGGAGAACCCATGAACCAGAAACAAACCCTTGCCGCCGTGGAGGCTATGCTTTTTGCCTGTGGCGACCCCATAGGTGCCGATAAGCTGGCACAGGCGGTGCAGCTGCCCCAGTCCAGCGTGGATGCCGCACTGGAGACCCTGCACACCCGCTATCAGCGGGAAGACAGCGGCCTGTGCCTGCTGCATCTGAATACCCGGTGGCAGCTGGCTACCAAGACCCAGTGGGCAGACTGTGTGCGCCGCGTGCTGGACAGCCGCCGCGCCGTACCGCTTGGCCCTGCGGCTATGGAGACCCTGACCGTCATCGCCTACAACCAGCCGGTGTCCCGCGCCTTTATTGAGCAGGTGCGCGGCGTGGATTCCTCCTCCAGCGTGTCCGGTCTGCTGGAAAAGGGGCTCATCGAGGAAGCCGGACGTCTGGATCTGCCGGGTCGTCCGGTCAGCTTCCGCACCACCGATACATTTTTGCGTGTGTTCGGACTGTCCAGTCTGGCAGACCTGCCGCCGGTGCATAGCGACGCACCGGCAGATGATCCGACCGAAAGTGAGGGCTGACCCATGGGCATGGTTCTTTCCGCAGTGGGCGCTTGTCTGCTGTTCGTCCTCAAGGCGGTGGGCATCCTGCTGCTGATTTTGTTGGTGCTGGCGGCGCTGTTGCTGCTGTGCCCCTTCTGCGCGGATGTCTGCTGGCAAAACGATACGCTTACCGTAAAGGCCGGGGCACTGGGCATCACTTTTCCGGTGTTCCAATACCCAAAGCCGGAACCTCCCGCCCAGCCGGAGGAGCCCAAGGGCTTTACCGGCAGACTGAAAGCAAAATTCCGCGCATGGCGTGCGGAGCGTAAGCGCAAAAAAGCTAAAAAAAAGGCTGCGCAGCCCGCAAAGCCTAAAGCCGAAAAGCCGCCCCGCCAAAAGGCAAAGATCACGCTGGATGTGATCTGCACCATGCTGCGGGGCGTGGGTACGCTGCTGCGGGCGGTGTTTGGCGCGCTCCGCTTTACAAAGATCTCGGTCTGCCTTGGCGTGCGCGGGGACGACCCCGCCGCAGCTGCCCGCAATTACGGCAAGCTGCAGGCGTGGCTGTACCCGACCCTTGGCGTGCTGGACCACTTTTTCTTTCTGGAATTTGACCAGCTGCGCGTTCTGCCGGACTTCGGCAGCGCCCAGCCTACTGTGCCGGACAAGGTGTCCTTCCGGGTCAGCGCACAGGCGCTGTTCATCGTCATTGCCGCTGTGCGGGTACTGTACGAGTTCTGGCGTAAAAAAGTATTGGACATTTTTATTTGAAGATGATACACTAAATCTATCTCAGAATGCTTTCCGGCGGCCTGCTGCCTGCACGGATGAATAAAGGAGAGTTGTTTTATGGCAGAGCATCCTATTCAGGGCCTGATGAACGTTACGATGGAGAAAATTCACCAGATGGTGGACTCTAACACCATTATCGGCAAGCCCATCACCACCGAGGATGGCATCACCATCCTGCCGGTGTCCAAGGTGAGTTTTGGTTTCGCCTCCGGCGGTACCGATTTTAACGGCAAGAACGCTGCCAACAAGGATCTGTTTGGCGGCGGCTCCGGTGCCGGTGTCAACATCCAGCCGGTGGCATTTCTGGTCATCAAGGATGGCTGCGTGCGCACCATCCAGCTGTCGGATAGCTCCAACAGCATCGACCGCGCCCTGACCATGCTGCCCGAGCTGGTGGAAAAGCTCACCACGCTGGTCAAAAAGGACGATAAGGCACCCGCAGAGGAGCCTAAGGCAGAGTAACCCTTTATAGCAACCTAACCGCAGCCGCAGGCCTTTTGGCCTGCGGTTTATATAGCCGCGCACCGTGCCCCGCAAAAGCAGGGGAGCGGTGCGCGTTTTGAGCGCCGTGAGGCGCACAAGGAGTAATATTATGGCAGAAGAACGTATTCAGAAGATCATGGCCGAGCAGGGTCTGTGCTCCCGCCGCGCCGCCGAGCAGATCATTGCCGAGGGCCGCGTCAAGGTGAACGGCCACCCGGTCAAGGTGGGCGACAAGATGGACCCCAACCGTGACGTGCTCCATGTGGATGACGAGCGCATCTACATCCAGAAAAACCAGCAGCTGTATTATCTGGCGCTGTACAAGCCCCGCGGGTATGTGACCACCGCCAGCGATGAACTTGGCCGCAAGACCGTGATGGACTTGGTCAGCGACATCCCCGCCCGCCTGTACCCGGTGGGCCGCTTGGATAAGGACAGCGAGGGTCTGCTGCTGATGACCAACGATGGCGCCTTTGCACAGGCTGTCACCCATCCGTCCGGCGGTATCTCCAAGCTGTACCGCGTTACCGTGCAGCCCCGCGCCGACGAGGCCACCATCCTCAAGCTGAGCAGCGGCGTCGTGCTGGACGACGGCACCAAGACCATGCCCTGTGCCATCAATGTGGTCACCGATGAGCCTGGCCGCACCGTGATGGAAATGACCCTGAAAGAGGGCAAGAACCGCGAGATCCGCCGGATGTGCGAGAGCGTGGGTCTTGAGGTGGTGCGCCTGAAGCGCAACGCCGAGGGCGTGGTGAAGCTGGGTATGCTCAAGCCCGGTACCTACCGCGAGCTGACTAAGGCCGAGGTGAACGGTCTGCGTGCCGCAGCGGTCAAGGGTCGTGCACAGACCCGTTCTGCTGCGCAGCAGTCCAAGGCTGCCGAGCGCCGTCCTCGCGGTCCCGTGGGCAAAAACACACCCCGTAAGCAGAAGTAAGGAGTTATCGGATCATGGAACGAGAAACTCTGAAATCCCGTCTGGGCTTTATTCTGCTTTCCGCAGGCTGTGCCATCGGCATCGGCAACGTGTGGAAGTTTCCGTATATTGCAGGTCAGGGCGGCGGCGGTGCTTTTGTACTGTTCTACCTGATTTTTCTAGTCATTCTGGGTCTGCCCATCATGACCATGGAATTCGCCGTGGGACGTGCCTCCCGCAAAAGTCCGGTGCGTGCGTATCAGGCGCTGGAAAAGCCGGGGCAGAAGTGGCACATCCACGGCTACTTCACCCTCATCGGCTGCTACCTGCTGATGATGTTCTACACCACCGTGGCGGGCTGGATGCTGCACTATTTCTACATGACCGCCGTCGGCAAACTGGCGGGGCTCAACGCCGAGCAGGTGGCCGGTAAGTTTACCGAAATGCTGGCCAGCCCCGCCACCATGACCTTCTGGATGGTATTTGTGGTGGTAGTGAGCATTCTGGTGTGCGCCAAGGGTCTGCAAAGCGGTCTGGAGCGCGTGACTAAGGGCATGATGATCGCCCTGCTCCTCATTATGGTGGTGCTTGCCGTCAACAGCCTGTTCATGCCCGGGGCAAAGGAAGGCCTTTCCTTCTTCCTTGTGCCGGACTTTGCCCGGATGCAGGAGGTGGGCGTGGTCAACACACTGGTCTCCGCTATGAATCAGGCCTTCTTCACCCTGAGCCTTGGCATCGGCGCCATGTCCATCTTCGGCAGCTATATCGGCAAGGAACATTCCCTGCTGGGCGAATCTGTCCGCATTGTGGTGCTGGATACCTTTGTAGCCATTACCGCCGGTCTGATCATCTTCCCGGCCTGCTTTACCTACCATGTGGACCAGACCAGCGGCCCCAGCCTCATCTTTATCACCCTGCCCAATATCTTTGCCAATATGTCCATGGGACGGCTGTGGGGCAGCCTGTTCTTTTTGTTTATGGCTTTTGCAGCCATGTCCACCGTGCTGGCGGTGTTCGAGAATATCATCTGCTGTGGCATGGAACTGACCGGCTGCAGCCGTAAAAAGTCCAGTCTGGTGAACCTTGTGCTCATCATCCTGCTGTCCATGCCCTGTGTGCTGGGCTATAACCTGTGGGCATGGGATGGCTTTGCAGTGTTCGGCGGTGCTGTGCTGGATGTAGAGGACTTTCTGGTCAGCAACCTCTTCCTGCCGCTGGGCAGCCTGGTATATCTGCTGTTCTGCGTTACCCGCTACGGCTGGGGCTGGCAGAACTACAAAAAAGAGGTCAACACCGGCAAGGGTCTCAAGGTGCAGGACTGGATGCGCGGCTACCTGACTTATGTGCTGCCGCTTATCGTGGTGTTCATCTTTGCATTTGGTCTCTACGACAAATTCCTTGCATAAGTGATCCCAGCGTCTGCTCCGTCTTTGATTGACGAACAGGCGGAACAAGTGTAATATAAAAGCATATAGGGTGCTTCTCCCGGCGGGAAACACTGCTATATGCTTTTTTGTATTCAAAAAGGAGGAAACACACCCATGCACATTCTGGTCTGTGACGATGATGCGGCCTTCGCTGCACAGATGGACGAGTACATCTCGGAATGGTTCCGCGCCCGGGAGATTCAGGTGCAGAGCACCGTCTGCACCAGCGGCGAGCAGCTGCTGGCTACCCCGGAGCTGGAACGCTACCAGCTGGCGTTTCTGGATGTAGACCTGAAAACCACCGACGGCATTGCACTGGGACGCAAGCTGCGGCAGGTCGCCCCGGATATCGTGCTGGTGTACATTTCGGCTTATCTGGAATTTGCCCCGCAGGGCTACACGGTCAACGCTTACCGCTACCTACTCAAGCGGGATATTGCCGCCCAGCTGTCTGGAGGATATTTTTTCCGGCATGTCCGACCTCCGAAAAACGCTGGAGGTGCACCACAACCGTACCACCAGTGAGATCCCGCTGGATCAGATCTATTATCTGGAAAGCGATCTGCGGCAGATCAACGTCTACGGCGATATCCCGCACCAGCCCATCTGCACCTTTTACGGCAAGATCGCTGATCTGCCCGCCATGCTGTACGAAAACGGCTTTTTGCAGGTAGGGCGCAGCGATGTGGTCAATCTGCAATATGTGCGCTCCATCCGCAACTATAAGGTGGAGCTGCGCAGCGGGGTAGAACTGAGCGTCAGCCGACAGTACTATACAGCCATCCGCAGCGCATGGCTGGAATGGAAGGGGCAGTTCGGCGATGAATGAAGAATTCTGGCGCTGGTATATGTACGGCCACTGGATCTGCCTTGCCCAGTGGCTCGGCTTTATCATGGTGGAATATGCTTACCTTGGCAAGGGCAGGGTAAAGCACCCTCTGGTGTGGTCCGGTGTTATAACCATGCTCACGATGACCCTCTCGGTCGTGTACAACTTTGGCTTTTTTACGCCGAGGGCAGTGGCTCTCACGATCCTTTTTCTGTTCATCACCGTCATGCTATTTGGCGGCACACCGGGTCAGAAGTTTACCGCCTGCCTGATCAACGGTACCATGTGCCTGTTGGTCGAAAACAGTATGAGGTATGTCATATCATGGATCCTGAAGTGTGAACTGCAGCAGGTCATCCAACGCGCAGACTGTCTGATCATCATAGCGGTGGCAAATATGGTGGTGGGCGCAGCTGTGGCCTTTTTGGTAGGCAAGTGGCGCAGGCGCAATGCACTGGAGCCTTTGCAGGCGCTGACCATGAGCTTTTTTCCGGGCGTGGTCGTGGTGCTGAACATCCTGCTCATGCTCACAGATAACAACAAAAGGGCCACCATGGCCACAATGGGGATGACAGTGGGGCTTACGGTGGCTGTCATGGTGCATCTGTGCATCGTGGCAATGTTCAATGATCAGGTCATGCAGCGTCGCAGCCTGCATTTTCAGGCCGAACTGGAGCAGCAGCGGGCTTCGGCTCTGCTGGATTCCTACACTGCCCAGCGCCGTCTGACCCATGAGTTCACCAACCACATCAGTGCGTTGCGTGCCTTGCTGGCACAGGGAGATGTGGGCGGTGCGCAGGACTATATTGCCGGTGTGGATAAGGCTGTGGCGGCCAGCACTACCATTATGGATACCCACAACCCGCTGTTGGACTCCATCCTGACTCGCAAGTACGAGGAGGCCACCCGGCAGGGCGTAAGCGTGTATTTTGATCTTTGCGACCTGCGGGATTTTCCCTTAAGCGGAGTGGATATGGTCACCGTGCTGGCCAATCTGCTGGATAACGCCATCTGTGCCGCAGCGCAGGCGTACCCGCCGGAGGTCTACGTGCGAGTGCGCAAAACGGAGGAGGAATATCTTCTCTCGGTGCGCAACCGGGTGCAGCGGGACGTGGAGCTGCCGCCGGATGGGCAGTTACCCCGCACCACCCGCAAGGAGCCCGGCCACGGCATGGGGCTTTCCAATGTGCGGGACGTTCTGCTGCGCCACGGCGCGGAGTATACCCTGAGCTGCCGGGACAATTGGTTCCGCTTTACCTGTGCGGTGCCCACCGGCAATTCATGACATCTGCACCGTCAGAATATGACAATTTATGTGCAACAGAAGCGTAACTCTGCTATACTGTGGTCAGTAAAGGAAGCCTTCCGTGCGGACATGGTCACGTTGCGGTGGGAGGGGAATACCCTTCTTTTTAAAAGCTTTGTTGCTGGATGGAAAAACAGCCTGCGGTGCGTGTAAGCAGGCTGCCTACCTTTGCTTTTTTTGGATTGTGCAGGAATGCACAGTACCTTGCTGACGGGGCTTTCTGCGGCGGGCCTTTTGGGGGTTGCAGTCGATAAAGTTTCTCGATGTGTCGCAATTCCGGCGCTGCCTGCTGTACGGGAATGGCATAGGCAAGCCGGGGTATCGTGCGCTGCAAAGAGTCCCGTCAGTTTTCTTTTGCACCAAAAAGGACTGCTGTACATGGGTTTTGCCCAGTATAGCAGTCCTTTTTATCTATTAAATCATCGTATCTGCCAGTCAGCAGAAAGCCGACCCGCCGCGCGACTGTTTCGGTAGAAAACCAGCGCGGCAGCTGCGGTTTCCCTCTGCGTCCCTCCCATGAAAAAGCAGCTCAGCCAAGCCCGCAGGCTTGGCTGAGCTGCAAAACTAAAATGCGATTCCTTAAACTATGCGCAGAGCGAAGCGGAGCGCATTTAAAATCGTAAAAAGCGCAGTTACTCCGGCTTTACCTGCAGCTCCTGCTCGCAGTAGATGCAGCGGTACTTGCCGTTGGAGCTCAGCTCAAAGATCTGGTCGCACTCCTCTTCAATGCTGGAGATGCAGCGGGGGTTCTTGCAGCGTACAATGTTCACCAGACGCTTGGGGGGCTTGGGCTGCTCCTTGCGGACAGCCTTGCCGTTTTCAATAATGGTCACGCTGATGTTCGGGTCCAGATAAGCCAGCACATCCAGGTTCAGCCAGGAGGCATCGCCCTCTACCTTGATGATGTCCTTGCGGCCGCTGGCCGTCTTTTTGCTGCGGGCGTTCTGGATCAGCGCCACGCTGGCAGTGCGGTTGCCCGCAATGCCCAGCAGATCCATCAGACCAACGGCAGTACCTGCCTTGATGTGGTCGATGACAATACCGTTCTGAATCTCGTCAATATTCAACATATCAGTTCTCCTCCTTCGGTGCTTTGGGGTCTGCAAGCCCCAGCAGGGTCATGATCAGTGCCATGCGGACGTAAACGCCGTTCTGCACCTGTTCAAAATAAGCGGCGCGCGGGTCGTCGTCCACGTCCAGCGCGATCTCGTTCACACGGGGCAGGGGGTGCAACACCGCCATGGTGGGCTTGGCCTGCGCCATCTTTTCGCGGGTCAGCACATAGCTGTTCTTCAGGCGGATATAGTCCTCCTCGTTGAAGAAGCGCTCCTTCTGCACGCGGGTCATATACAGGATATCCAGCTCCGGCATGGATTCCTCCAGACTGCGGGTCTCCTTGTAGGGGATGCCGTTGGCCTCCAGCACGTCGTTGATGATATAATCCGGCACTCGCAGCTCCTCCGGGCTGATCAGCACAAAGCGCACATTCTTGCAGCGCGCCATGGTCTTGAGCAGGGAGTGGACGGTGCGGCCGAACTTCAGATCGCCGCACAGACCAATGGTCAGGTTATCCAGCCTGCCCATGCGGCGGCGGATGGTCATCAGGTCGGTCAGGGTCTGGGTGGGGTGCTGGTGGCCGCCGTCACCGGCGTTGATCACCGGAATGCGGGAGTAGCGGGAGGCACGCAGCGGTGCGCCCTCCTTGGGGTGGCGCATGGCAACGATATCGGCATAGCAGGAAACCACCCGGATGGTGTCAGCCACGCTCTCGCCCTTGGTGGCGCTGGACACGTTCTCGCTGGGGAAGCCCAGTACATGGCCGCCCAAGTTCAGCATAGCCGCCTCAAAGGACAGGCGGGTGCGGGTGGAGGGCTCGTAGAACAAGGTAGCCAGCTTTTTGTGGTTGGCAACCTCCTGATAGGCAGCAGGGTCGGCGCAGATACGGTCGGCAAGATCAAGCAGCTGTGTGATCTCCTGCTGGGTGAGATCCAAAGGATCAATCAGATGACGCATGGACAGTATACCTCCGTTTAAAGCAGTTTGCGTAAGATAGAAAAATCAAAAAAGTTTGTGTAGTAGCTCAGCGAGCGCATCACCGGCCTGCACAAACGATTGAAACACACTTCGTCCAGCAGCAGCATGGCCTCACCCGGGGCAAGCCGCATGGCTGCACGGATGGCTTCGTCGCCGCAGCTGGCCTTCAGGTGCGCCACGTTGGAGGAGATCTGCTGGTGGCACTCCTGCTCCAAAATCTCAAAGATGTCGCCGGTCAGGTCGATGCGGGTGTAGTCCCGGTTGCCGAACAGGCTGCGGGGCAGGTAGTCGATGGAATAGATCACCGGGGTCGTATCGGCAAGGATGCGCTTTTTGATGCAGATCACCTCATCGCCGACTTCCAGCGCCAGCGCGTGGGCCATCTCCTCGCCTGCACGAAGAAGCATCACCTGAATGCCGTCGGCATGGGGGTAACTGCCAAAGCTGCGGATCAGCGGGTAGTACTCCAGCTTCTGGTCCAAACGGCTGCGCAGCCCCAGCACAGCGCGATTCACTACCGTGCCAATGCCGCGCACCCGTTCCACATAACCGGCGCGCTCCATCTCGCTCAGCGCGTCACGGATCACGGTACGGCTCACCCCCAATTCGGTGGCAAGATCTACCTCGGCGGGCAGGCGGTCGGCTTGGGCATAGCGCCCGTTGGTCAGCTCCTCCAGCAGGCTTGCAACAACGCGGTCGCTGATCACAGCGCCGCCCAAGCGGCTGGACGATGCCAGTGCGGGATCTTTCATGGATGGTTCCTCCGTTTCCGGGCGGCAGTACCGCCCCGAACTTCATACGAACGGGCCGGGAGGATTCCTCCACAGCCCCTTCTCTCTTATTATAGCATAATTTGACATTTAGAAAAGCGTCATTTATACTGGAATCTGCTGAAAAGTACGATTTTATTTTGGAGGGCATAGTACAGATGGACTATTTTCTGCAAAAAGTAGGCGGCCGGCCCGCCCGGCAGACCGTTACCCTTCGGCGCTGCACCCCTGCCGAGGCACCGGCGGTGTTCGCGCTGCAAAACGAAGTGCGCGCCGCCATGCCGCACCCGGAGCAGTTCGTGCCAGATACGCTGGAAAATATCGCGGATTATCTGCGCACCGGGGTGTGTATCGGTGCGTGGCAGCAGGGGCGGCTGGGGGCCTACCTCATCCTGCGCCTGTGCGGGCAAAACGATGAAAACTACGCTGCCTTTCTGGGCGTGCCGCAAAGTCAGTGGCAGCACTGGGCCAACGCAGACAGCGCAGTAGTGCACCCGGACTGGCGGGGCAACGGCTTGCAGCGCGCCATGCTGGAAGCGGCTCTGCCGCTGCTGCCGCCACAGATCACTCATCTGGGCGCTACCGTCAGCCCGGATAACAGTTATAGCCTGCACAACGCACAGGCCGGCGGCTTCGTCATCCGCTGCCGCCGGGAGATGTACGGCGGCTACGACCGCTATCTGCTGGAAAAGCAGCTGTAACTCTATGCAGTTTTGGTGTACAACTATTTCGAAATGTGTTATACTATACGGTATGAATAACAGCGAAGGAAACAGGTGAAACCATGGCAGCATCTCTCGGGCAGGAATTCTGCACCCTGCGTGATACTTACATTGAAAAGCAATTCGGCCGCCTGAACGATATGCAGCGGCAGGCTGTGTTTACCACGGATGGCCCGCTGCTCATCCTTGCCGGTGCCGGCAGCGGTAAGACCACCGTGCTGGTCAACCGCATCGCCAACCTTATCCGGTTCGGCTCGGCGCACGGCTCCAAAGAAACGCCCCGCCCGGTGACCGAGGAGGACGTCAAAGCCCTGCGCACCGCCATTATGACCGGTACAGACGCCCCCAGCTGGCTGGACGGGATGCTGCGCCGCAACGCGGTGCGCAGCTGGAACGTGATGGCCATTACCTTTACCAACAAGGCAGCAGGGGAGCTGAAAGAGCGTCTGCGCCGGATGCTGGGCGGCGAGGAAGGGGACGAAGTGTTCGCCTCCACCTTCCACTCGGCCTGTGTGCGCATTCTGCGCCGCTGGGCCGAAGAGATCGGCTACCCCCGCAGCTTTACCATCTATGATACAGACGATGCCCAGCGTGTAATGAAAACCGTATATAAAGAGCTGAGCATCGATGATAAATTCCTGCCCATCAAGGCCGCCATCAACCAGATGAGCCGCTGGAAGGATCAGCTGGTCAGCCCGGAGCAGGCACTTGCAGACCACGCCAGAGACGTGAAGAGCACCCAGACCACCCGCATCTACGCAGCTTACGAGAAAAAGCTGAAAGAGGCCGGTGCGTTCGATTTTGACGACTTGATCTACCAGACCGTGCAGCTGCTGGCTGAACACCCGGACGTGCGGGAGTTCTACCAGAACAAGTACCGCTACCTGCTGGTGGACGAGTATCAGGATACCAGCGTGGCGCAGTTCCGTCTGGTCAGCCTGCTCACCGGGCCGGAGCGCAACATCTGCGTGGTGGGCGATGACGACCAGAGCATCTACCGCTTCCGCGGCGCTACCATTGAGAACATTCTCAACTTTGAAAAACTCTATCCCGGCACCAAGACCATCCGACTGGAGCAGAACTACCGCTCCACCTCCAATATCCTCAACGCAGCCAACTGCGTCATCCAGCACAACACCGAGCGCAAGGGCAAGACCCTGTGGACGGACAACGGTGAGGGCGATAAGGTGCAGGTGTATACCGCCGAGAATGAGCAGGACGAAGCCAGCCATATCGCGGATGTCATCGGTCAGCACCTGAAGGAGGGCGGGCATCTGGCAGACCACGCCATTCTCTACCGTATGAACGCCCAGTCGGCTCCCATCGAAAGCTACTTCACCCGCGCGGGCATCCCGCATAAGATCGTGGGCGGGCAGCGCTTCAACGACCGCAAGGAGGTCAAGGACATTCACTCCTATATGTCTATTGTAGCCAACCCCCGGGACGATGTGCGGCTACGCCGCATCATCAACGAGCCCGCCCGCAAGATCGGTGCTACCACCGTGGATGTCATTGCAGACCTTGCCGGGCAGCAGGGGGTCAGTATGCTGGATATCATCAGCCATGCAGACCAATACGCGAAACTTTCCCGCGCGGTCATGCCGCTGCTCAAGTTTTGGCAGATCTACCAGCGTTTGCAGGATTCTCTTGCAACCCGCACACTGGACGAGTTTGCCTCCGACGTCATTGAACTGACCGGCTACAAGGCCATGCTGGAAGCAGACGCCGCCAAGGGGCACGAGGATGCCGCCGACCGTCTGCAGAACTTGGGTCAGCTGGTGAACAACGTCAAAAACTACTGTGACCAGCACGGCGAGGAAGCCACGCTGGAGGGCTATCTGGAGGATATCGCCCTCATCAGCGATATCGACAGCTATAACGAGAGTAACGATCAGGTGGTGCTGATGACCATCCACTCTGCCAAGGGCTTGGAGTTCCCCTATGTGTTCCTCATCGGCATGGAGGAGGGCGTTTTCCCCAGCGAGATGAGCAAATACTCCGAAGCAGATCTGGAAGAGGAACGCCGTCTTGCATACGTTGGCATCACCCGTGCCAAAAAGGAACTGTACATCTCCAACAGCGTCACCCGGATGTTGTACGGCCGCACCCAGCGCAACGAGCCCAGCCGCTTTCTGCGGGAGATCGAACCGGAGTATATCGAGGAGACCCGCAGCCCTGTACTGGAACAGCGTTCCCGCATGGGCGGCTGGGGCTCTGAGTACAGTGATACTGTGCCCGGTGGAGCATCCGGTTACTCCGGCCCCTCCGGTTACAGCCGCAGCAGCTACGGCGGCGGTTATGGCTCGGGTTACAGTTCGGGCAACCGCAGCGGCTACCTGAACCGGGAATATAACGCCGGTGAAAGCCGTGGTTTCGGCTCCTCTTACGGCGGAAAAAGCACATCTTCCACCGGCTTTTGCAGCCACTATGGCAACAGCTCCACCCAGCCGACCACAAGAAGCAGCGGATTTGGCTCCGCATATTCCGGCGGAAATGCGACGAAAAACACTGTAAAGCAAACAATCTTTACAGTGAATTCTGCCGTAAAACCGGCAGCTTCCGGTTCAAAGCACTATGAGCCGGGCGACATCGTGGAGCACAAAGTATTTGGCCGCGGCACGGTGCTGAAAGTAAAGCCCGCTGCCGGGGATCAGATCGTAGAGATCAACTTTGAAAAAGTTGGCATCAAGAAAACGATGGCCAATTTTGCGCCCCTGACCAAGATTACGGAGGAAGAATGACCCTATGATGACTGTTCGTTTGATCGCCCACACCCCGGAACCGGAAAAGGTGGTGGCGGCTGCCGCAAAGCTTTGCTACTCCGACGCCCACATCACCGACCTTCTGGACGGTCTGGACGAGGAAAAAACTGCAAAATTCCTGACCATGCTCAGCGACCTTGGCCATGCCAGTCCCATCGAGCACGCCAGCTTTACCTTTGGCATCGAGGGGGTCAGCCGCACTCTGCTTGCCCAGATCACCCGGCACCGCATCGCATCCTTCAGCGTGCAGAGCCAGCGCTATGTGCGTCTGGATGATTTCCGCTATGTGACGCCCCCGGAGATCGAGGCTATCCCGGAAGCAAAGGCGGCTTTCCTTGCCAGCATGGAGGAGGATGCCCAGCGTTATCTCGACCTTGCCCACAAGCTGGAGGAGGGGCACACCGCCCGCCTGATGGCCGAGGGAATGCCGGAAAAGCAGGCACGCGCCAAGGCTTCTAAACAGGCCAACGAGGACGCCCGCTTTGTGTTGCCCAACGCCTGCGAGACCAAAATGGTGGTCACCATGAATGCCCGCAGCCTGATGAACTTCTTCCAGCTGCGCTGCTGCAACCGCGCCCAGTGGGAGATCCGGGAACTGGCTGAAAAGATGTTCACGCTGGTGTACCCGGTGGCACCCCATATCTTTGCCAAGGCCGGCCCCGTCTGCCTGTGCGGCCCCTGCCCGGAGGGCAAGATGTGCTGCGGCAAGACCGCCGAGGTGCGCGCAAAATATGCCGCCATTAAAGAAGGTGCCGCCGTATGAGCAAGGGCAAACTGATTGTGCTGGAAGGGCTGGACGGAAGCGGCAAGGCCACACAGGCAAAGCTGCTGGCAGAGCATCTCGCCGCGCAGGGTGTGCCGGTACAAAAGATCACCTTCCCGGACTATGCCAGTGATTCCAGCGCACTGGTCAAGATGTATCTGGCCGGGCAGTTCGGCCAGCACCCGGACGATGTAAACGCCTATGCGGCTTCCAGCTTTTACGCGGTGGACCGCTATGCCAGCTATAAAACCAGCTGGGGCAGCTTTTATGAGCAGGGCGGTGTGATCATCGCTGATCGGTATACCACCTCCAACGCGGTGCACCAGTGCTCGAAGCTTCCGCAGGAGCAGTGGGAGGAATATCTGCACTGGCTGTTTGATTACGAGTTCCGTCTGCTGGGACTGCCCGCACCGGACAGGGTCATCTATTTGCAGGTAGACCCGGCGGTCAGCCAGCGGCTGATGACCCAGCGCTACCACGGCGACGAGAGCAAAAAGGACGTGCACGAAAAGGATACGGCTTATCTGGCGCGCAGCCGCGCTGCTGCCGAGTTCTGCGCCCGGCATCTTGGCTGGGATACCGTGCACTGCACCAGCGGGGACGCCATGCGCAGCATTGAAGATATCCAGCAAGAGGTACAGCAGCTTGCTCGGAAAACACTGGGCTGAACGATAAAATATGATAAGAGGGGGCATCCTGAACGATGTATCGTCTGATGCAGCCGTCCGATGAGGCGGCAGTGCTGGCTTTGTGGCAGAGCCAGCATCATGATACCGAAGATTTTGCAAAAATGGTACTGGAACGCTTTGCCGGTATGCAGAACATTTATGTGGCCGATGAAAACGACGCCATCGTGGCGGCTGCGCTGGCTGTGCCGGTCACCCTGCAGGGGCGCACGGGCAATTACCTGTGCCTGTGCGGCGAGGGCAGTCTGCTGCTGGCGGGTCTGCTGGATACCCTGTGCGCCCACCAAAAGCTGCGGGGCGCAGGCTTCACCGTGACAGTCCCGGCAGACGCGGCACAGGCCGCTTTGCTGCAGGATAAGGGCTTTGCAAAGGCTTTTGCCCTGCGCTGCCTGCCCCGTGAGGTGAGCCGCAACCTGTGGAGTCAGGCGGAATTTGACACGGTGACAGCCAAAAAGCTGTGCGAGCTGCGGGAACAGTTCTGGAAGGATACCGTGCAGCTGAGCCCGGAACGCATGGCGGTGGTGCTGCAGGAGCTGTACGCCCGGGGCGCTACCATCGTGTCCAACGAACATGGCTACGGCATCTACTTCCGCAAGGAGGATACCCTGTATTTTGTGGAGATGATGGCCGACAGCGACCGTGCCGCCGAGATCCTGATGGAAGCCGCCCGCGAGAAGGAAGTCATCGTGGAAAAGGCGGTCATCACGGTAGGCGCTGCCCAGCCGCTGTTTCTGGGCGAGGGCACCCGGCAGGAATACGGCATGATCCGCTTTGACGCAGAGCCTTTTGACGTAAGCGAAAGCTATCTGCGTCTGATGCTGGAAAACTGAAAAAAGGAAGGTGCGTATGGCACACAACGATACACACGCAGCCCGCAAAAAGGGCGGCGCAGGCAAAATTCTGCTGGTGGTGCTTCTGCTGCTTCTTCTGGCAGTAGGTGCAGCGGTGCACTTTGCCTACAATGAGATCCACGGCAATGGTGCACCCGGCAGCACAGAGGTGACCGTAAGCATCCCGCAGGGCAGCGGCGTAGCGGCGATCGCCAACAAGCTGAAGGAGGCGGGAGTCATCCGCTCTGCCTACCTGTTTCGCTGGTATGTGGGACAAAAGGGCGCTGCCGCAAAGCTGCAGTACGGCGATTTTGTCTTGCAGACCAGTGCGATTTCCTACGACGCGATCATTGCCACCCTTTCCCAGTACGCCAAGGCAGAAACGGTGCGGGTGACCATCCCGGAGGGCACCACGGCCATTGCCATCGCCCAAAAGATGGAATCCGCCGGTCTGTGCACCGCCGAGGAGTTTTTGAAGGAAGCCAACGAGGGCGATTTCAGCGCTTATACCTTCTGGCAGTATGTCCCGGAGGATAAGGAGGCCCCGAACCGCTTTATGAAGTGCGAGGGCTATCTTTTCCCGGAGACCTACGAGTTTTTGAAGAACGATACGGTGCACAACTATGTGGCTACCTTCTACGCCCAGTTCGATGCGCAGTTCACTGCCGAAATGTACGCAGCGCTCAAAAAGCAGGACATGACCCTGCCGGAGCTGGTCACCCTTGCCTCCTTTGTGCAGGAGGAAGCGGGCAACAGTCAGGACTCCAATGTGGCGCAGGTGTTCCGCAACCGTCTGACGGAGGGCTCGCCCTACCCCCGGCTGCAAAGCAACACCTCCAGCCATGTCCAGAGCGACGCCGACAACAACTATCTCTGGAACTGGGTCGCACCCTATTACGGCGGCTGGGACAATATCCCGGAAAATATCCTTGCAGCCTACGACACTTACAGCTGCACCGGTTTGCCCGCAGGCCCTATCTCGAACCCCGGCCTTGCCGCCATCAAGGCAGCGCTGGAGCCGCAGCCCGATGAGGAAGCCAAAGACGCTTACTTCTTTGTGACCGACCTCAAGGGCAATTACTACTATGCCCACACGCTGGCAGAGCACAATGCCAACTGCAAAACTGCCGCAGCTGTGAACAAAAGCCTGAAAAACTGAGGAAAGGCCGCTGCACAAAAACATGGTGCGGCGGCCCCTTTCCGGTCAGAAAACTGTGATACATAAGAGAGGAACCTACAATGTTACAGATCCCGGAACTGCTTGCCCCGGCGGGCGATGCGGAACGTCTGCGTTATGCCATCAACTACGGTGCCGATGCCGTTTACTGCGGCCTGCCGGAGTTCGGTATGCGCTCTGCCCCGGCTAACTTTACCCCGGAGCAGCTGACGGAAAGCGTCATCTATGCCCACGCCCGTGGACGCAAGGTCTACCTGACCATGAACACCCTGCCCACCAACGAGGAGGCCGACCGCCTGCCGGCGGCCATCAAGGAAGCCGCCAAGGCCGGTGTGGATGCCTTTATTGTGGCAGATCTCGGTGTGCTGGACGCCTGCAAGACCTTTGCCCCGGACATTGACGTGCATCTTTCCACCCAGACCGGCATCACCAACTGGGCAGCCGCCCGCGCCGCCTACAAAATGGGCGCAAAGCGGGTGGTGCTGGCCCGGGAGATGACCTTGCAGGATATTGCCATCCTGCGCGATAAGACTCCACCGGAATTGGAGATCGAGGCCTTTGTGCACGGTGCTATGTGCATGAGCGTGTCCGGCCGGTGTCTGTTGTCCAACTATATGGCCGGGCGCGACGCCAACCGCGGCCAGTGCGCCCAGCCCTGCCGCTGGAAGTACTACCTGAGCGAGGAGACCCGCCCCGGCCAGCTGTACGAGATCGGCGAAAACGAGAACGGCAGCTACATCCTTAACGCCAACGATATGTGCACCGCGCCCTTCATTGATCTGATCTGCAAGGCGGGCGTGGACAGCCTGAAGATCGAAGGCCGTGCCAAGACCTTCTACTATGTGGCCAGTGTTACCGCTGCCTACCGCAAGGCACTGGACGCCTATCTGGCCGACCCGACAAACGATAACTTTGAACTGCCGCCGGAGGTGTACGCAGAGCTTACCCGCACCAGCCACCGGCACTACTCTCCTGGCTTCTATTTCGGCCGCGAACAGGCCAAACAGGCCACCGACAGCGCCACCTACATCCGCGAGTGGGAGTTCGTGGGCACGGTGGACAGCTGGGAAAACGGCATCGCCCACTGCCAGCAGCGCGGCAAATGGAGCCTTGGGGATACGCTGGAGGCGCTGTGCCCGGACGGACGCAGCATCCCGCTTACCCCGGAATGGATCGAGAACGAAGCAGGGGAGCGGGTGGAAAGCACCCCTCACGCCATGGAAAAATACACCATGCCCACCCCGGAGCTGCCGCCCATGAGCCTGCTGCGCCGGAAAACGGTGTAACAGCGTGACAAAAAGGAAGGAAACCGCCGTGAAGTATAGTAATACTTCTGGCCGCTACGCCCTTCTGGACGAGCTGCGTGGGCTGGATCTGGTCAGTATGATGCTCTATCACGGCTGCTGGGATCTGGTCAATCTCTTCGGCATTCAGGCCGACTGGTATTATGGTCTGCCCGGGCATCTGTGGCAGCAGAGCATCTGTTGGGTGTTTATTCTGTTGTCCGGCTTCTGTGTGCAACTGGGGCATCATACCTTGCGCCGGGGCGCACAGGTGTTCGGGGCAGGGGCGCTGGTCACAGCGGTCACGCTGCTTTTTATGCCGGAGGACAGGGTCGTTTTTGGTGTGCTGACCCTGCTGGGCAGTGCCATGCTGCTGACCGGCTTGCTGGAAAAGCAGCTGCGGCGCGTTCCACCCGCAGCAGGGTTTGCTATCTCCGCAGTGCTGTTCGCCCTTACCCGCAATGTTTCGGCAGGCTATCTGGGTTTTGGCAGTCTGCGCCTCTGGCTGCCGCAGACACTATATGTAAATTACGCTACTGCGTATTTTGGCTTTTATCCGTGGTGGTTCTATTCTACGGATTATTTTGCCCTTCTGCCGTGGCTGTTTCTGTTCTGGGCAGGGTACTTTCTCTACGGCATTGTAGGGCGGCAGCGCATGGGGCCCTTGCGTCGCTCGGTCTGCCCGCCGCTGGGCTGGCTTGGGCGGCACTCGCTGCTGTTGTATCTACTGCATCAGCCGGTCATCTACGGAGTGCTGTTGGTGGTTTTCCGCGTATTAGGCGGCTGAAACACATGCTTCATGCACTTTTGAGCAAGGCGGCATTGTTGCACCGTGCAAACATTGCGCGAACGTCTTGACAAGCAGGGCAGGGCTGTGGTATCCTGTTGACGGTTAGAAAATACTAACTACAAAAATGCGTCATGAAATATGGACGCATTTTCACAGAACATGAAGTTATTCTAAACTAACTACGCAGAGAAAGAGGTAGAGTTTTATGAGCAAAGTAGCAATCGTATTTTGGAGCGCCACCGGCAACACCGAGACCATGGCAAACTGCATCGCCGAGGGCGCAGGTGCTAACGGCACCATCGTGCCCTGCACCGAGATGACCCCCGCAAAGCTGGCAGAGTTTGACGTGGTGGCCTTTGGCTGCCCGGCTATGGGTGCAGAGCAGCTGGAGGAGAGCGAGTTCGAGCCTATGTTTGCTGCGCTGGAAGGCTCTCTGAACGGCAAAAAGATCGCACTGTTCGGCTCCTACGGCTGGGGTGATGGTCAGTGGATGCGCGATTGGGCGCAGCGCGCACAGGACGACGGCGCACAGCTGTTCAGCGAGGAAGGCCTCATCTGCAACGAAACGCCCGATGATGATGTGCAGGCTGCCTGCCGTAAGCTGGGCGCAGATCTGGCTGCTTGGTAAGACCCATGTATAAACTCTTGCTCCATAGGGCAACCTATGGACAAAGAGGTGATAAACATGGAAAACATCGGCGTGACCTGTGATGTCTGCGCATGCTGCCACAACGTGGACGGCTGCAAATGTGATCTGCCGCAGATCAAGGTGACGGAGCAGTGCAGCTGCACCACCCAGCAGGTGGAGACCCCGCACTACTGCCAGAGCTACGAGGAAAAGTAAGTTCCCCACCAACGCACAGCAGCCCCTGCCGGAGAAACCTTTCCGGCAGGGGCTGCTGTTTGTTATATGAACATTCAGCGCAGCGCCACGTTACAGGTGGCAAGGCTGCGGATCAGCGTACCAACGCTGTCCTTCATCTGGATGCCGGCAAAGCCCAGCGCAAAGGCGGCCTGCACGTTTTCCAGTCTGTCGTCGATAAATATGCATTCGCTGGCCTTCAGCTGATACTTTTTCAACAAAGCCTTGTAGATCTGCGGGTCAGGCTTATTCACCTGTACCTCGCAGGAGGCCACGCCGCCGTCAAACTGAGCCAGTACGCCGCGCTCGGTCAGCAATTCCAGCACATCCTGCGGGATGTTGCTCAGGTAATACACGCAATAGCCGTGGTTCTTCAGCCGCCGCACCAGCTCCAGCATCCGCAGACGCGGGCGCAGAATGTGCATCCAGTCGTCCAGAACGCCCTGCACCTCAAAGGCACAGCCCTCGGCACGGGCGTGCTCCAGCATTCGCTGGTTGCCGTCATAGCGGGAAAGCTTGCCTGCGTCCAGCAACTGCCACTCCTCGCTGCCAAAGGTTAAATCGTAGACCTTTTCCTCCATTTCGGCGTTGCACAGCCGGTCTACCAAGTAGGCTTTGGGGTCAAAATCCACCAGTACACCGCCGATATCAAAAATAATGCTTTTATACATAAATACTGCCTCGCTTGTATTGGATGTTTTCCGGATATTTTCCATAGTATACCACAACCGGGCGGGTGCTTTCCACCCCTTTGGCATAGAAAATGCCGCCCCGGCGTATGCTGTGACAGAAAGGGGAGAGCGCCATGACGATCCGGGAACTTTGTGAGAAGGAGGTCGTTCAGCTGGAGCAGGGGATGTGCCTTGGCCGCGCGGACGATCTGGAGCTTGACCCCGCAACGGCGCAGCTGCAAAGCTTGATTTTGCTGGGCAGACCGCGGCTTTTTGGCCTGCTGGGCCGGGACGAGAGCCTGACCATCCCGTGGCAGGAGATCGAGACCATCGGCACAGATGCCATTCTGGTGCACACTGCCGTGCCAAAAGCACCGGCAGCACCTCACGGCTTCTGGCAGCAACTGCGGGCAAAGCTTGGTCTGTGAAAAATAGGGGAATATTTTGAAAAATAAAACTGTAATTTTTGTAAAATCATGAATGGACATTTTCGGCGAAATGACTATAATAGGCACGAAAGGCTTGTGCAAATAGCAAAGCCACTTTGGAAATAGGGTTCGGGACGTGGAAAGGGATATCGACTATGAAAACATCCAAACCGCTGTTGACCCTGCGGATGCTCTTCCCGGCGGCAGCTTCCTTTATTGTGCTGCTGCTGGGTGAGTGGATCGCGCGCGGGTCACTGACCGCTGATACCTTTATCAGCTTTATTTTCCCCCATTTCGGGGCGTATCTGCTGGCATGGCTGCTGCTGTTTCTGGTGTGGGAGCTGCTGGACTGGGTGCTGCGCATCCCGCCGCTTGCTACGCTGGGCATGGCCGTTTTGGGCTGTGCGCCCTGCGCAGTAAACTTCTATACCATGCAGCTGCGGGGTGAGCCCTTTCTGCCGTGGGACCTGATGCAGGTGTCCGAAGCCGCCGGTGTGGCCTCTGCTGCCGGGCTCAAGCTGCAGACCAGCATGGTGGTCTCCATTGTGCTGGTGCTGGCACTGACGGTGGCAAGCTTCTTTGTTTACCGCGGGCGGCTGCGCCAGCGCTGGCTGCCAAGGCTTGCGGGCACCGGTGCCTCGGCAGCGGCGCTGTGTCTGCTGATCTTCGGCGTTTATTTACAGCCTGCAGTCACGCAGGTTTTGGGCATCACGCCGGATGCGTGGATGCAGGACCGCTACTACCGTTACTACGGTGTGCTTACCGGTTTTATGACCAACCTCACCAATTTGGAGATCGCCAAGCCCGAGGGCTACTCGGAGCAGGCAGTGGACGATATTCTGGATAACGTGGCCGAGAGTGAGAAATTCTCCACCGGCCCCATGTATGCAGGCAGCTATGCCGCCACTACCCCCAAGGAGGAGCAGGCAAAGCAGCCTACCATTATTTATGTAATGGATGAATCCTACTGGGATGTTTCGGAGCTGGAGCAGTGCGGCATCACCTTTGATACCGATGTATCGCAGAACCTTCACGCTCTGCAGCAGACCAGCGCTTACGGCAGGGCGTACAGCCCCAGCTTTGGCGGCGGCACCTGTGATGTGGAGTTTGAAGCTCTGACCGGCTACTCCGTGTCCTTCCTGCCCAGCGGCAGCAAACCCTACCAGCAGCACGTCACAAAGCCCATGTTCGCCCTGCCCAATTACCTCAAGCTCAAGGGCTACCAGACCGCTGCGGTGCACTGCTTCTGGGCAAAATACTGGAGCCGTGATAAAGCCTACCCCAACCTCGGCTTCAGCGATTTTATCAGTCTGGAGGATATGCACGGCGTGACCAAGGTGCGCAAGCACTACTGGACCAGCGGCCTTGTGACCGATGACTCCATGGCCGACCAGATCATTCAGCAGTACGAGAAGATGAGCACTTCCTCCGATAAGCCTATCTTCCTGCACGCAGTCACCATGCAGAACCATACCAATTATAATAGAGACAACTACCCGGACAACGAGCGGGTGCACGTCGTATCCCATCCGGTGGGGCTCAAGAGCAGCACCGTGGGTGCGCTGGAGGATTTCGCTACCGGTATCCGGGATGCAGACGCCATGCTGGGCAAGCTGACGGCGTACTTCTCTCAGGTGGACGAGCCGGTCATTCTGGTATTCTGGGGCGACCACTATAACCCCATTGATTCCAACTACGATGTCTACACCACCACCGGCTACGCAAGCGGCTCCAGCACCGATCCCCGCCTGCACCAGACCACGCTGCTGATGTGGTCGAATTACAGCCAGCAGCAGGTGGACTTTGGCACCATTGCCGCTTACGATATCTCCCCGGTGATGATGGAGCTGTTCGGGCTGGAGCAGCCGCTGTACTTCCAGTTCCTCAACCGGCAGCTGCGGGTTGCCAGCCGCAGCTGCACCCGCGGCACCACCATGAATCTGGATGGTACCACCACCCAGCAGCCCACGGAGTTCCAGCAGCGCTGGACAAACGAGCACTGGATGCTGCAATACGACCTGATGTTCGGCAAGGGATACGCCCTCAACCGTATGGGTGTTGCGGGCCTGAGCGGGATGAATACGGGCAAATAAGAGAAAAAGTACGCATTTCTTTATACAAAACAGAGAAAACTACTTGCAACCGCATTCTTTTTGTGCTATTATAACAAAGCATTACACACGCATCACTATGCCCTTTTGTGCCCTTTTGGGTTGAGGGCAGTCCGCCGGTACCCGATGTACCGTGCAGATCATGGTGTGCGGAGGCAAAACAATATCTGGAGGTATTTTATTATGGCAGTCGTTTCTATGAAGCAGCTTCTCGAGGCAGGTGTG
>UMBI01006267.1_pt1 | contig 23488 bp, 44 predicted proteins | sample 1963911 | NCBI WGS metagenome assembly UMBI01 (sample SAMEA4835936, study PRJEB28245) | human gut metagenome | biome: gut microbiome; material: fecal sample | place: Denmark | collected 2008
GAGCACGGTTTGCTTGATGGCATTGTGTTGGATTACGGCACGCGATTGCTTGCCGAACGTTAACGTGGCATAATGACTTGGGCGTCGGCTTGTTCGATGCCTTGCCGCCATGGCGAAACTGGTATACGCAACCGACTTAAAATCGGTCTCTTCGGATTGCGGGTTCGATTCCCGCTGGCGGCACTTTCGGAAACTCGGCTTGAATGCCGGGTTTTCTTGTTTTTCCAACGGTTCCCGCATGGTTCGCAATTCACTTCAAATCACTCCAAATCACTGCAATTACCGCAAGGACGTGGGCAAAATGTGGGCACGGATTGGTGTGGCTCACCAGATCATCGGCAGTCCGAGGCATTGGCGTGCCCACCGTTCCACCGCCAGATTCTCCTCGTCGTTGCCAAGCAGCAGCAGGAAGCCGGCGTTCTTGCCGAGCGAAGCGGGTTCCAGCTTCTTGATCACGCCACGCTCCTGAAGGAACAGCCAAGCGTTGCTGATGTTCGTCTTGACTGTGTTCTCGCGCTTCTTCATCTCCTTATCGGCATTCTCGCCCATGGACTGCTCCGGCGTGAGCAGAATCATTCCGAATGCGTCGGCTATTGCGCGCCAGCCGAGCGTGTAGTAGCGGCATGGCGCGTTGACCTTGCGCAGCTTCTCAGGCGGCTGGTTGCGTTCGCGGTCCCAGTCGTAGGTCATGGAGCACATGAAGGAGATTGCGAGTTGCGCAGTGGTATAGCAGGTCAGGTTGTCTCCGCGCTTCTTGGCGAGGCGTCCGGTGCGGTTTAGGTCGTAAAGGGCTTGCGTGTTCTGGTATCCCATGTCTTCCATGTCTTTCCCTCCATGCTTTGCCTTAGAATGGTGCATGGAGAATCTAGCCGGTTTTCCGTCGCCCCGATTTGCTCTGGTCAGCGTCGGGGCTTTTTCGTTTATGACTGCATTGTAATTGCACTCGAAAGTAAAAGTCAAATTGCACAGCGGGTAAAATTGCAAAAGAGAAAATAGAGACGTTTGGTGCAATCGCAATTGCACATATATAAGACTCTACAAGTTTTAACATTCTTCTTATAAGGCGCAATGCGCCGAAGGAAGGAAGAATTGGCGCGTTCCAATTCCCCCATCTGTGGTAGCTTGAAGCAGAGTGAAGGAAGGGAAGGCAATGAAAATCAGGTATCTTTTCTGGGCCATCGTCTGCATATGCGCCGCATGGACAGGACTTTTCGGGGACATGGGCGATACGAGCATAGGCACGAGAATCGTCGTCGCTTTAATATTCATCGTTGCGGCCATCTACCTTTTCGGCAAATTCAAGGGCGGCGCCAATACGTCTGAATCGTCTCAGGAAGCCCCATCGGACGCCACGGCAACGCAGACGGCAGAGACGGCCGACACGGAGCGTGGAGACGTCGCGGAAGCCGATTACGACGATTATGTGGCCATCGACATCGAGACCACGGGATTGGGCAGGAGCGCTCGAATCATCGAATTGGGAGCCGTGAGAATCAGGCACGGACGCAAGGTCGCGTCATTCAGTCAGCTCGTCAATCCCCAGATTCCGATACCGGCCAAGGTCACGCAGATAACCGGCATCACCGATCGGGACGTGCGGCACCAGCCCACCATCGACAAGGCATTGCCCAGATTTTACGCTTTCTGTGGGCGTGACACTTGGATCGGCCACAATATCCGGCGCTTCGACATTCCAGTGATCGCGAGGGAAGCGCAGAGGGTCGGTGCCGGAATGCCGGACGTGAACTTTTATGACACGATGGAATTATCCCAGGCATTGCTGCCGCAGCTCGACCATCATCGCGTGGTAGACCTCATCCGCTATTTCGGCATCGCCAAGACGGAGCGGCATAGGGCCGCCGACGACGCGGCACAGACGGCACAGGTATTCGAGCACCTGAAGCAGATATAAGTCTTTATAAAGACTTATAAAGCAATCTAGGCGCATATAAGAAAAGCCCCACAAATGTGGGGCAAAGAACATTGACGACGCTATGCGATGATTCGAGTCTGCACGTCACCAATGCGCACGGCTTTTAAGGCAGAGTCCCGACATTCATTGAGCTGCACATCGGGACTCGAACCGTTTTCAATGATGCTGTTATAGAAGGCGGCGCACCTCTTCGCGAATCTGCTCAGAGTAGGCATAGATACCATTAAGCGTATCGATAGGCATGCGCTCGCAGTTCTTGTTTTCGTCGAAAACACCGAGATATTTCTGCTTAGTGTTGAAATAAAGACGAACAATTGGCTTACGGTTGTTATCGTCGAGGAATATTGCGCAGTATTTCTTTGCATCTCTCATCGTTACACGTTCCGGATCCACATCACTGCATGCGATGGCTTTGATGATTCGGTAACCGGCGATTTCCTCCTCGGTGGTGACGATTCCATCGTCGTCGTTGCCATTGGATTCGTCTTCGTCGTTTGTTTCCTCGTTTGCGTCTGGCTCGATTGTGTCGATCTTGATATCATCCGCGCCGAGTGCCGTCTTGAGTCGATCGTTGACCTGATCTGACAGATACTGCTTCAGCGCCTTCGCCACCAATGGCCTGAACTTCTCCATGACCGACGCATAGAACGCGCCTTCGTACACGTGCGAGGCGAGCAGCTTTACGAACTCGTCCGACGGCTCTTTGAACTCGTCGCCGACGGCCCTCTTGAGTGCACCCACGTATTTGAGCTCTTCGGCACTGCTGGCGATGGAATCAAGGTCGAACGCCGGCTTGGTCAGCTTCTGCAACGCCGGGATGATCGTCGGGTCGATATCCAATAGATCCAGCACCAGGAACGGCTTCGAGTCCATGCGGTTCGGCTCATCGATGTCCATGTAGAAATTCCATACCTGGCCGTTGGTCAGAACGCCGATGCGCGCGTTCGTCACCGCGAAATACCGGTACAGCTGGCTTGCGTTCTCCAAGCTGAGCGGTACGCCGATCTTCTTGCATTCGATAAGAATCTGCACTTGACCGTCATGCACGAGCGCGTAATCGACCTTTTCGCCTTTTTTGACCCCAACGTCGGCGGTGAATTCCGGCACGACTTCGGTCGGGTTGAACACGTCATAACCGAGTACTTGACCGATGAACGGCATGATGAACGCGTTCTTTGTAGCTTCTTCGGTCTCGATTCCATCCTTTAGGTCACGTACCTTTGCCGCAACCTGATTAAGGCTCTCTTCAAATTCCATAGTTATTCTCCCTTCCTCTTGGTTCTATCGCTTAAATGATGCAGACCCGCTCAGACATTGCCAGTCGGAAGTCTCCGAGCACCTGCTGGGTCACCTCCAGTTCCACGGCCATCATCCACGTATTGCCCTCGTACACCTGCTCCACCATTCCATAGTCCACGGGACTGATCAATGTCAGCGCGGTCTCCCTGCGGCAACGGCGCTCGCATTTGATTCCGTATCGTGTACCGCAGCCGGGGTCGTGGTGTCTGGCATGGATGAGCTCGTGGCACAATGTGCAGCGGCGTTGGCGCTGGTTGAGCCAGTCGGCCAGCAGGATGAGCCTGTGCCGGTCGTCGTACAGGCCGCATATGTCGCGTGGGAGGTCCGTCGATTCGACGGCCAGCCCCATCTCTCTGGCCTGTGCATGCAGGCATTCGATGCCGATTGCTCTCACTGTCCCCATTTCCTACGCGGCCAGCTCCTGCGAAAGAGTGAACCTCGGTTTCCTATTCTTTCTCAACATGTCAGATGTTCCTCTCGTTCGCCGTATTCTTGGAACTCGACTCGTCTGTCGTGATTCCATCAGCATCTGCAGCAACCGGCGACGCATCGTCGGATCTTCTCTCTTCTAGCTGTTTCCTGAGCGTCGCCTTGAGCTTGGTGAAGCCTATTGACATCAGCGTGCATGGGATGGCGAAGACGAGCATGTCTGGTCCGAAGAGGCACATGAGGATGGTGAACGCGGTCAGCGCGTACATCACCCAGAGAAGGACGTTATATGCCTTGTACTGGAATTCGAGCTGCTTCAAAGTCTTTGGGCGAGGCTGATGTGGCGTGCTGCCTGCAGATGAGGGAGTATAACTCGCCTGTTGCTTGCTTCCGACAGTTGATCTCCGCCGCGGAGCGGTGTTTCTTTTCGTCTTCGGATTGATGGTATATGAGACGCCCTTTGCCACATGGACGGTCTTACGTCCCCTCGAATTGACTGTGACCGGTCCCATCTTCACAGACGTGCTGACACCTCTTTTACCGATATTCACCCGGACGTTCTTGCCCAGGCTGATCCTGCGATTGACCCTGAAACCCATTATTCACTCCTCTCACTCGTCGGGCGTCTCGGCTTCGAAGCGTGCGTTCGGATCCCTGTTGGCGGCCACGTCATAGTCCTCGGGGTGCGCGGCGATACGGTCGATGAGATCATCCGTGATCTGAGACTCGCGCTCGCGGGCCTCATAGGCGCGGTCGGTGTCGCTGCCGAGTGCTCGCGTGTAGATGTCGAGGCTGGTGAGCCCGAATGTGGAGGCGATGTGCTCCACGTCGGACGTATTCAACGGCGCCTCATAGCGCATGCGCATATACCAATAGTTGTTCCCTAATCCGCTGGAGTACAGGAACTCTTTGATACTCATGCCGCTGTCTGAGAGCAGATTCCTGCAAACGTTGATGATTTTACGGCTGTCTTCGGTGACTTCATTTTTTGCTTTATATGCCATATGCCCATATTACGCATATGGGTAGAAGATGTAAAGATTACCGACTTTGGTAATCATATTATTACTGAAGTCGGTAATTTAAGAATTGCCGCAAGGCAATGAACAAAGAAAGGAGTGGCAAGACAGATGAGTGAGACGGAAACCATCGCAAGGAATCTCAGAGGCGAGCTCGCACGGCATCGCAAGACACAGGCCGCGCTCGCCAAGGAACTCGGCATGAGCGAGAAAACCGTCAGCGAACGATTGCGAGGCAAGGGAGCATTCGATACCGATCAACTCGAAAAGACGGCGACGATGCTCGGCATGAGCCTCTACCAGCTGATGATGCTGCTCCTCCAGCCGATAGACGGCATCAAGCAATTCAAAGCATAAGGAAACCGAACATGAGCCAGCAACTGTTGAACCCGCCAAAACCGCCGACACTCCACGAAACCGGAAGCCTGCTGCTCGCATCAAGCGGATTTTATATCCGCTTCCATGAGGATGGCAGCGCCAGTCTCGTGGACGGCATCCAAGACGTCACCCTCGCGGACTTCACGCCAGCGGAAATCGAAGGCATCGCCTACCAGCTCAACCGCAAGGTGGGAAACACAAGATGAGCTGGATGGACGACGGTGGATTCGAGATCAAGACATTCGCCAGAAACGGGGTGACGATGGCGCGAATGAGCTTCCGCACCTCGACCGGCAACTTCGACGTCACCCTAAGCAAAACCGAAGTGCAACGCGTCCGCCGCGAATGCAATCGAATCCTCAAGGAAATGGAGGCAACAGCATTCCACCAGACACCACGGCATACAGCGGACACGACACAGACTTCACCTACAAAAAAGGCGAAACCATCCACGTCGAAGACTTCGACACCAACCGGTGGAACGAATGCGCCCCCGGCATCCACTTCTTCATCACCCGCATCGAAGCAGTCGAATACTAGGAGAATCCAAAATGAACGAAACCAAACAGCAGAAGCTCAAATACCTCACCGACAACGGCTACTTGCACAATCTGCGAGGAGAGTTAGGCATGTCTACTAAAACGCTAAGCCTCCTCACAAAACTGCCAGATGACATGTTCACCGCCCTCATCCCCAAAAATATGGAAAACGGAACCACAGGAACGACGATCGTTCCAAAAGATTTGGTGAAAGCCATGCGCAGAGGCTCCAAAGAACTCCAAGCCAAATACAACACCACCGACATGATCGACATTCTCTACGCGGAGGCAACCAAATGAACGACGATATTGTTGAAGTCCCGTTCAATGGGAGCATGATGATCGCGCAAAGGTTCGATGACGGTGAAATCTACGCGGCATTGAAGCCGATCTGCGAGGACATCGGCATCGCATACAACGGACAGTGGGAACGGCTCAAGAGAACGTCATGGGCAACCGTTCGTATGATACGAACAGTTGGCGCAGACGGCAAACAACGTGACATGGTGGCAATCAGCCGTAAGACGTTGACCATGTGGCTCGCCACCATCGACACGAACCGACTCAACGACGAACAGGCACGCCATAACGTGACCGTCTACCAGAAGGAAGCCGCAGAAGCCCTCGACAAGTACTTCAACGAGGGTGGCGCAATCCGCGTTTCCGATACTGATTCGGACGAGGACATCATGGCCCGTGCCGTGCTCGTCGCGCAGAAGACCATTGAACGCAAGAACCAGCAGATTCAAGCCAAGGACGAGCATATCAAGGCGTTGGAGCCGAAAGCGCGGTTCGCGGACGCCGTTGCCGCAAGCGACGGCACGTGCCTCATCGGAGAACTCGCGAAAATGCTACGCCAGAACGGTTTGGACATCGGCCAGAACCGCCTGTTCGAGATCCTTCGACAGGATGGCTACCTCGGTAAGACCGGCTCGAACCGCAACGTGCCAACACAGAAGGCCATGGACTTGGGACTGTTCCGAATCAAGGAAACCGCCATCACCCATTCGGACGGCCACGTGACCATCAACCGCACCGCGAAGGTCACCGGCAAAGGCCAAACATACTTCATCAACCGCTACTGCCCACACGGCCATGAGTGACGATCTGCTCACGCCAGCCGACCTTGCCGCCATGCTCAGCAAGAGTCCACGCACCCTCGCCAACTGGCGGAGCAATGGCAGGGGGCCGAAGTATCTGAAGCTTGGCCCTGAACCACCAGCTGGCAAGCAGGACAGGCGCCCGGTGCTTTACGAGCGTGACGTGGCCGAGCGTTGGGCTACAGCACACCAGTACACGAGGACGGTGGCGAGATGAAAAACGGAATGTTCGTTCCGGCGACACAGTGCAAAAGCCATCCAAACGTCACAAGCGACGGTAAAGCACGCTTCGGTGACGGGAAATCGACCCTCACGCAGCAGGGAATCGACGTGGACAAGTTCATCTGCAAAAACAGGCGATTGATTGAAAGACTCAGGAAAGGAAAACGTTGAAACACGAATACACGTTCGAGGAACTCGCCGAACTGAGAAAAATCTACGACGAGTCAGTCGAAGCGGGACTCGACATCACGGAAATGCGGGCGTTGCGAAAGGCCGGACTCCTCACGCAGGGCCTACCGGAGAAACCGGAAGAACCGTCGAAACGAGACTGCATCCTCGCGCACTGCAAAAACCGCATCGACCAAGGCCAGCCGTTCGACGGCAAGGAAACCGCCGAAGCGCTCGGCATGAGCCAGAAAACCGTCGGCAACATTCTCAGCCAACTCCGCAAGGAAGGACTATTGCCGGCCTTCGACAAGCATTCACCACGCAAAACCACCACAAGCGGAAAGAAGAAAGAAACCATGACCACCACATCGAAAATCACGGCAAACGACGTCACCGAATCGAAAATCACGGCAAACGACGTCACCACCGGAACCATCAACGTCAAGCCACAAGCCACAGCCGACCCACGCGCCATCATCTCCAACGCATTGACCGGCATCTACGACTCCATCTCCGCTCTGCAACGAACCGCGTTCCAAAACAACGACAAAGTCGTCTACGGATTCGCCACGAAACTCCTCAACGGCGAACTCATGGACTTGAAGGCCAACTACAGCAAGGACGTGGCGGCATGAGACTCAAGTTCGATAGCAAGGATGGCGTTTTCACCATCAAAGCCGAAAACGAAGAGGAAAAAACCGCACTCAAAACGTCGTCGGTCGCCATCTGCAATCTCATCATCGATTTTTTTAACGGTGAAATCCAGGAAATGAAGGTGGCGAAGGAATGAAACGTATCCCGCTCAAGGACACGGAACGCTACACGATCGAACGGTTCCGACAGTGCAAGAAAACGGAACGTCATCTCGCATGGCTGAAGAGCCGTAAGGCTGGTGTGGGCGGGTCTGACATGAGCACGATACTCGGCCTTAACGCTTTCAAAACGCCTTACGATTTGTGGCTTGAGAAGACCGGTCGCGTGGAACCGGAGGACATCTCCGACAAGTGGGCAATCGTCAAGGGCAATGCCTTGGAAAACGAGCTCAGGAAGCGTTTCCGTGCCAATCATCCGGAAATGCTCGTCACGGACGGCACCGACAAGCAATTCATCAGCCGCGAAAAGCCATACCTGCGCGCTTCCCTTGACGGCATCCTGCAAAGGGAGGACGGAAGTTTCGGAATCCTCGAAATCAAAACGGCGAGCAACCGTCGAGCGGGGGACTGGCATGACGAGGACGGCAACCTCCGAATTCCACCTTACTATCTCGCTCAGGTCGAGTTCTATGCGCTCGTCACTGGATGGACGTGGGGCTACGTGTACGCGGCCATCGGAGACGACGAGCCGGTGGAGATTCCGTTCAAGGCCGACGTGGAGGATATGGCCGCGATCGACAAGGCCGCAGCCGATTTCTGGCGTTTCGTCACTTCTGGCACTCCACCGCAGTTGACCGGCGGTGACGTGCAGAAGGCGTTCCCCGAGCCGACGCCGGACATCGTGGACGAAAGCGACGACGATGACCTCTACGACCTGCTCGCAAGATACGAGAGCACGTCCAACCGCGCGAAGGACCTGAAAAACGAGCAGAAGGAATTGCAGGAGCAGATCATCCTGCGCATCGGCTCGCATACGGGCGTGCGCTGCGGCAACCTCCAAGCCACCTACAAGCCGACGACCCGCAAGGAATACGTCGTCAAAGCCACCACATACCGCAAATTCGCATTCAAAGCCACCGAAGAAAAGGAGCAATAATCATGGGACAGATCGCACAGCAGGCGCAAGGCCGGCAGATGGTCGAAATGACGCCGAAGAAGAACCTCCAGATGCTGATGCGGAAAAGCTGGCCGCGCATCGCCAGCGTCGTCGGCAACAACATCAGCCCCGACCGCCTCTACCAGATGTGCGTGTCAGCTATCAACAAGACACCGAAACTCGCGGAATGCTCGCCGCAAAGCGTGCTCTCATGCTTCATGACCTGCAGCGCGCTCGGATTGGAACCATCCAACGTGGACGGATTGGGACGAGCCTACGTGCTTCCCTTCTACAACAAGAAATCCGGCGGAATGGAAGCCACGTTCATCATGGGCTACCGTGGCATGATCGACTTGGCGCGACGTAGCGGCCAGCTCGTGGACATCAGCGCCCGCGCGGTACACCAGGGAGACGAATTCTCATACTCGTACGGTCTGAACGAGGAGCTGCACCACGTGCCATGCGCCAACCCCGGCGAACTGACCCACGTGTACATGGTCGCGCATTTCAAGGACGGCGGACACTACTTCCTCGTCCTTAACCGTCAGGAGATCGAGCAGGCGAGGGCACGCAGCAAGAGCGGCAATTTCGGCCCGTGGAAGACCGATTACGAGGCCATGGCCAAGAAGACCGCCATCCGTCGCGCCGCCCCATACCTGCCTTTGACCGTGCAGGCGCAGACCGCCGTCGCCGCCGATGACATCACGCCTGACTACGGCGACGTGTTCCAACCTGTGCTCGATGACGATAGCGCCGACGAAGCCGATGACGTGACCGCCGAAGTCATGGAAGCGGACATGCCGGAGGATACAGAAGCCGACGTGAAGGAGGCTGAGTGATGGCCGGAGAAACCGTTATCACGATCGTCGGGAATCTGACCGCCGATCCGGAGATTCGTACCACTGGCAGCGGCGCATCCGTGGCCAGCTTCACGATCGCCAGCACGCCGCGTTCCTGGAACCGTAATACGAACCAGTTCGAAGACGGTCAGGCTTTGTTCATGCGCTGCTCCGCTTGGCGTGACCTCGCCACTCATTGCGCGCAGAGCCTTGCGAAGGGCATGCGTGTGATCGCGCAGGGCCGTTTGCAGTAGCGTTCCTATCAGGCGCAGGACGGGTCCAACCGCACGGTCATCGAATTGCAGGTTGATGAAATCGGCCCATCGCTCAAGTATGCGACGGCTCAGGTGCAGAAGATGCAGTCAGGCGGATACCAGGGCGGCAACGCCAACGGTGGCGGCTATCAGCAGCAGCCGCAGCAGGCACAACAGCAGTCGCAGGCTCCGGCCGATGATCCGTGGGGCGCGCCAGCCGGAGAGCCTGACTTCTGATGCGCGAATGGATTGAACCGCCGGACGTGGAAACCACATGTCCGATACATGGGTGCGCGCTGTATCCGGCGCGCCCCATTCCATGCCCCGAATGCGAAATCGAAGCCGAAGAACAGGAGGCCGATCAATGAGCGGCAAGCAACGCAAGCGCAGTCGCAGGACCGCGAAGGGCAACGGCACGCGCATGGAAACCGCAGTCGAATCCTACTTGCAGTGGGCATTGGGGGACATGCGCATCCAACGATTGCGACTTCACGGAAACAAGGACATCGGTGACATCGGCAACGTGTACTGGCATGGCCAGCCCGTGTGCATCGAAGTGAAATGGACGCAGACCATGGACGCGCCGCAGCATATGCGCGAGGCCGTCAAGGAAGCGGGAAACATGGACTCGCCCTACCCGTGGGTCATCCAGAAGAAGGCAGGCGTGGGACTCACGTCCATGAACAAGCTCGGACAACAGCACGCCTACACCACCACCGAAGTGATGGACGCGATGCTCATGCTCTCACCATCGGCATTGCGCGCGCGAATCAAACCCGAACCATTGGGAAGGAAGAAAACCATGTGTCTAATCACATTGCAGGAGTTCGCAATGATGCTCAACAGTGGATTGCCGCTCGGCCCGGACACGGAGGAATGATGGCTACCAACGTCACCCAGAAAGACAAGACGCTCAACGAAATCATGGCATGGTGCGATCAGCTTTCGATGGAAATAAAGTGCACTGAGGACGCCAGTACCGACCTCACGTATGGAAAACTTCGCGGCCTGTATCTGGTCTATGAGCATTGCCGTTCCCTGCTCGGCTATTCCGGCACCATGTCGTCCGAGGTGCCGAATCAAAGCGAGGACGCGAAATGAGCGGTGTGCTAGAACTCCTCCCGCATGACATGGGTCTGCGCGTGGAACTTGATACGAACGAAACATACTACCTGAAAAGCGGATGGAAAGAACGCTGTGACGGGATTTATGGGATTGCTTGCGGATACGCGGATTGTTCCGAATGTATTACGTGGTCTGAAGGCCCGTGTCGCATAGCAATCATGGACAGTCACGTGAAGCTAGCAGTCCCATGGGAGGAACCTGAAACCGAAACCACCAAGCAAATCGAAGACACGAATGTGAGGCCAATAAACCGATGAACAAGGATAAGCAGCATGCGGTGTGGCGTGAAAGCATCGAAAAATACGGCAAGGAGACACAAAGCATCGTCTGCATGGAGGAATGCTCCGAACTCATCCAAGCCGTCAGCAAGCGTCTTCGCGGCAAGCCCGACACCACCGACAATCTCGCGGAGGAAATGGCCGACGTGACCATCTGCCTGTACCTGCTCAAGGAAATGTACGGCATCACCGACGAGCAGTTGGAAGAATGGATCACACGCAAGACGGCAAGGCAATACGAGCGAATGCAGACCAATGATCCATTCCTGGAAGGCGAGGATGTGGAATGAGCAGGGCTGATACCACCGCCATGCTGTCACAACTGGTGGAGAAACGATTGAGGAATCAGGTAGCGTTCTGGGCGAGTGAGGTCAATTTCGACCGGAACACGCCTGACGAGCGGCGAGTGGACTACGTGGGCTTCGAGCCGTGGAACATCAACGGCGAGCCGGTGCCCGCAAGCGTGGAGAAAGGCTGCTTCGGATTCTACGAGGTCAAGTCATGCATGGCTGACTTCACGAGCGGCAACGGCCTGACGTTCTACGGCGACCAGAACTATCTGGTCTGCACGAAGGAGCTGTGCGACGAGATCGTATGGCAGAAGATGGTGCCGGAGCGCGTGAACGCGATCCTGACACCGGATTCGACCGGCTCGAAACTGATTCTCGGACATGTGCAGTCCAACCACGACCTGTCATACCGGAGGCGTCCGGCAAGTGAAATCCTTTGGGCCATGGTCAAGGCGAACGGAAAGAGGACTAATTGAGCATCCTGCTTGACGAGGCCGACGCTTACGAGCGTGGCATGGATGATGATTTGACTTTTCAGACGGTTCGGGAGCTTGCCGGTACAGCGTACATGGCTGGACGTTCCGCTCCACCAACCGCCGTTGAGATTGAGGCCGTGGCGAAACGGCTCTGCTGGAACAGCTGCGAATGGGATGGCGTCGATAGCTACGCGGCGAAAGACGAGGATGACGCATGGAATTATGCCGGTGAGATTCCCGGCTTCCATGAGGAATATATCAGACAGGTCAAGGAAATGCTCGAAGCCGAGCGGAAGGCGGTAACCGAATGAGTAAGACGATCAAATACGTGGAATGCGCCCACTGCGGAGAGGTTGTCGGCACATATTACGTGACCTGCCCGTACTGCGGATTCAAGCTGTCCGCGCGCAAGCCGACTGGCATGGATCCGCTGTATGGCATGACCGACAGCGAATTCTACAAGCGATTCGGGAGCATGTGATGGAAGATGTTGGAATTCTTCTCACGCCGCCACCGGACTTGGTGGAGATCGCGGAAGCATTGGACATCATGGCCAAGCCGCACGTCGGCAGCGGTTGGGCGAACCTCAACTTCGACGGCCTGCCATGCACCACGCCACGGCAGGAAGCCATCTGGATGGAACATAACGGAATCACAAGAGGGGAGGAATGAGCGATGGGCTATTTCCAGATTCCAGTCTCTTGGTATCGGGACGAAACGATGCTGAACCTCATGGACAAGAACCCCGCATCCATAGGCATTTACGTGATGATGATCTCTTGGTGCTCAGACAACAAAAGCTACGGAGACATACCATACGTAGACTTCCGATATGTCCTCGATGGTGAAGATGAAGAGCTTCAGGCGCTCATAGATGCAGGACTCATCACGAAGACCGACAAGATTCGTCTGCGCGAACCCGTCTACCACATCAAGAGCTTCAGGCGCTTCGACCCGCGATCAAGGGAGCCGATCAGCAATAAGCTTCGCAAGGCCGTGTATGAGCGTGACCATTGCCGTTGCGTCGAATGTGGAGCCGCCGATCATCTGAGCCTTGACCACATCATTCCGTGGAGTCTTGGCGGCGAGGACACCATGGAGAATCTTCAGACCATGTGCCGTTCATGCAATTCAAGGAAGGGGAACAGGGGCGATGTGGTTCAAGGTGGATGATTCGTTCTTCTCGAACCCGAAGACCGCGATGCTGTCGGACGGGGCTACCGCATTGTGGCTCCGTTCCGGCTCATGGTCGGCACAGCAATTGACGGGCGGGTTCGTGCCAGCCCGCATGGTGCCGATGTTCCGTGGCTCCGATGATTCCGTGCGCGAACTGTGCGATGTCGGATTGTGGGAGCGTGACGATGAACGGGATGGCTATTGGTTCCACGATTGGAGCGACTACCAGCCGGACGGGGAGGAAGTGGACGCTCTGCGCCGGAAGCGGAGCGAAGCGGGCAAGAGGGGCGCGGACCGTCGTTGGAAACGGAAAACCGTTGACGAAAATGGCAAAAATGGCAAAACCGATGGCAAATGCCATGGCAAACCTATGGCAAACGCATGGCAAACCGATGGCAAGTCGATGGCAAACTCATGCCCCGTTCCCGTACCCGTACCCGATAAGAAAGAGAAAGAAGAATATTCTTCTTCTTTCTCCAAAGAAAGCGTGAAGGATTTCGGTGAATCGCGGGAGTGCGGCGAAACCGACAAGACGCTAGCCGTGGAATATCCGAACCTCGACCTCGAATCCGCATGGCTCGCATTCGCAGACCGTCACCAAGACGAAACACGCTCCGTCAACGACTGGACACGACTCTGGAAAGGCTGGTGCCAACGCCGCGCCAACATGAGTGGCATACCACCGTCGAAACGACACGTGCACACGTGGCAGTGCGAACACGTGCTGCAAGCGCTCGGACGAAACAGGGAAACCGCCACGCCAGACCAACGAGCCTGCCAGATGGCGAAACAACTCAACAAGGAGCAATGAAATGAACAGCAGAACCACCAGTCATCCAACACCCGAAGAACTAGCCAAAGCATGGCGAGAAGGCTACGCCGCAGGCTGGAAAGACCAGGAATGCGACTTTCCGCCACACACAAGCGAAAACCCATACAAGGAGACCATCGAATGAAACACAACCCGTTTGAAATCGCGTTCGGCATCGTATTGACCGTCTGCCTGTGCGTCGCCCCGATCATCATATTCACGATCAGTTAAGGAGTTCCAAAAATGAGTGACAACGTCAACCGCCAGACAAGGAAGGAAACACTCGAAATGAGAAGGAAACGCAAACCACTCGCGCCCGCCGGCATCGGCCCTACCGCCATCACCATGCTCCTGCTCACGCCGGTATTCCTCCTCGCGCTCGCGGGATGCGGAAGCGCGTCCAAGACGTCGGCCCCGGCCCACGCCATCGCCGCCACCGGCACCACATGCTCCAAAAGGTCCAGCGACAGCATCAAGGAATGCATCGTCACACTGTCCGACACGAGGCAAGTGGTCTGCGTCGTCTACGCGGGCTACCAGAGGGGCGGCATGTCATGCGACTGGAGCCATGTGAGCGGCGCGGACAAGGAGCCGGCAAGATGAGCTACAACGTCGTCACCCAGGAAGGCGTCAGAACGTTCGAGAACATCGACGATGCCGGCGACTACGCGCAGGCCATGTCCTTGAGAACTGGCGAACCGGTCAAGGTGTTCAATGCCGAGACCGGACTGGCCGCATTCACAACCAGAACAAGGAAGGAAACGAAATGAAAGTGAAGAAAACCCTCATGGACATGATCGTCAAATGGCATCAGGCCGGCTATGCACTCGACGAAATCGCGCCGCTCGTGCCGCAAGTGCCGAAAGCCGAAGTCGCCGCCATAATCCACCAGTACGACAAGGAGGCCCGACTTTGACCGACTGCCAGCACTGCGGCAAACCCGCCAGCGGCACGCTCTGCGCCAAATGCACCGCCGACTACTGGGCCATGATTTACCAGCTCGGACACATCCAGCTACCGACCCTGCGCAGCATCATGCTCCGTCAGGCGCACATCGGCACCCCGGCACACACGCCGAACAAAGGCACCGCGCCACTGCCCATCGATACCCATGCGCAGGACCTCATCGCAGACAGCGAGGCATGGTTGGCCGAACAGGCAGGCAAAATACGCGCCGCATACGCCGCATACGATTGGCGGAAAGCATGGTACGCCATCATCAGCAACAAACACACCATATTGACGATGAGCACCGCAGCCGACGACTACATCGCCCTGGAACACATCATCCGACGCAACGAACAAGCGTTGACACCGGAAGACGAATTGATAATCATCGGCACCTGCCCCAACTGCCACACGCTCCTCACCGGCACGCCAGAAGCCGAATCGGTCACATGCCAAGGCTGCCACGGGGAATGGGCTGCGCCAGCAATCAAAGCAGCCCGAGACGAAAGACTATGGCAAGTGCGAATCACCGGCACACCCAGCGACGCGGCCAAAGAACTGAAACGATACGGCTTGACCGTATCACGCAACCTCATCAGCCAATGGCTCAAACGCGGCAAACTGTCGCACGCCACGCCGACGGAACACAAGCGGCAGTACACGTTCAACCTCGGCGAGCTGGCCGCACTACTTGACTGTCACCGTTGAAATGCTATACTGTCGTATGTTCGTAGAATGGTTCAGCCAGAAAATGGTTGGACCATTATTCATATCCAGCTTCGATAGCTCAACGGTCAGAGCAGGCGGAAAGCGCAAATACCAACGGTCGGACCCCAAACCAACCATGGCGCCATACTGCACACATAACCATGATGACAACAACGCATTCCACCAAAGCCGGTCCGACTCCGGCGCGAAGCACCACAAGGCGGTGACACATGCCAAGAATCCGCAAGACCACACGCCAATTCGAAAAAGACAAAGCCGCATTCTTCACAAAGTGCAAGGCAAGCCATGCGGTCTGCTGGCTCTGCGGAATGCCGATAGACTACGAGGCGACGAAGAACACCACCGATGATTCATTCAATCTCGATCACCTCTACCCAGTCTCGAAGCATCCCGAGCTGCAGTTCGACCCGGCAGGCTTCAAGCCAAGCCACACCAGCTGCAACCGACTCAGAAGCAACCAAGACCCACCAACACCAATCGGAACACTAAGCCGACAATGGATCAACACAAGCAACTAAAACATCAACCACCAAAAGGGGTAGGGGCGGTGAAATCCTGAAAACCGACGAACACCGACCTACTGCGCGCGTGGTTGCTCTTCCTCTCCCCGATGATGTTTTTTGTTGATGGGTCGCGCGCGAAGGAGGCTCTATGACGGTTAAGAAGGGTGTTTCCGAGCGTCGTTTTCCGCATGAGTCCGTGGCTGATGCGTTGGAGAGGTCTTTGCGTAATGCGAAGTCGTTGCGTGCTGAGAATGCGGCTGTCGTGGCTACTGCGCGTGTCCTTGCCGCTCGGATTGATTCGATTTGCGAGACTGGTTTCATTGATGAGCACGGGAAGCTTGACAATGTGTCGGTTCCGACGTTTTTGAAATACTGTCAGTCGCTTGGTTTGACGTTGGTGGAGCCTGCCAAGGTTGGTCGGCCTGCGAAGGCGAAGCCTGAGCCGAAGGCCGAGGAGTCGAAGAGCGGCAAGGTTGTCGCGATGGACGAGTTTATGAAGCGGTTCGGCTGAGGAGGTTGCGATGGCGGCTGAGAATCTTACGGTTTTCGGTGCCATCGACGATGAGAGGCATGGCGTGACCTTGCCGCGTATCTTCACGCCGCCGCTCAGGCCGTTGACGAAGAAGACAAGCAATGGTTTTGCCGTGATAGCGTTCGCGGAGATCATGCTGCATGTGCATTTGTATCCGTGGCAGCAATGGCTTTTAGTGCATGCGCTCGAACTGCTTGAGGATGGCAGCTATCGTTTCCGCAAGGTCATCGTGCTCGTGGCCAGACAGAACGGCAAGACCACGCTGATGGGAGTGCTTGCCGCGTGGTGGCTGTTCGTGGATTCAAACAAGCATCCCGACAGGGTGCCGCCGGTGAAGTTTCTCGTGGTCGGTGCCGCGCAGACGTTGGACAATGCCAAGGGCCCGTACAATCAGGTCAAGGAGTGGTGCAATCCTCAGCCTTCTACCGATGAGGAAGCGGATCTGGTGATTCCGGATCTCGCCGCGATGACGCAGAAATTCGTCAACACCAACGGCGAGGAAGCGATCATCACCCGCTCGAAGGCCCGGTATATCGTCCGCGCGGACAAGAACATTCGAGCGAAGAGCGCTGCCCGTGTCGTGTTCGACGAGCTTCGTGAACAGCATAATGACGATGGCTGGAATGCCGTGAGTCAGACCACGAAGGCAGTCTGGTCGAGCCAGTTGTGGGGCATTTCCAATGCTGGCGACTATCGTTCCGTCGCGCTGCGCAAGCAGGTGGATAAGGGCCGTAAGCTTGTTGACGAGTGGGCGCGTCTGAGCGCCGACGGCGGCAATCCGGCCGACGTGTTCCTGTCCGGCGAGCAGGACGGCAGCTTCGGATATTTCGAATGGAGCGCCCCTGACAAGTGTCCGGTGGATGATGCCGACGCCATCCGTCAGGCTAACCCGTCGCTCGGCTACGGGCCGATGACCGTCATGAGCGTCCGATCGGATATCGACGGCATGACCGAGGCCGCGTTCCGCACCGAAGTCCTGTGCCAGTGGGTGACCGCTGACATCATTCCTTTCATCAGTCCGAAAATGTGGGCCACTGGCATCGACTCGCGTTCCACGATACCGGACGGTAATCGCGTTGTCCTTTCCGTGGACACGAGCGCGGACCGTAAGACCACGTATGTGGCCGCTGCCGGAATGCGTGCGGACGGGTTGCCCCATGTGGAGCTGATCGCCCGCCGTGACGGCATGCTGTGGGTGCCGCATTATCTCGACCTACTCCAGGAGCGTTGGCCGCATATCACGGAGATCGCCGTGCAGGGCAAAGGCTGTCCTGCCGTGGACTTCATCGACCCTTTGACCGAAAAAGGGTGGACGGTGCATCTCATCGAAGGCTTCCGGCTGGGCGCCTGCTGCGGTCGTTTCCACGACCGTGTGCGTGAAGGGAAGCTGCGGCATCTTCCGCAGCCCGCCATCGAACAGCAGGTGAGCGTGGCCGTATCCCGGCGTCTTGGCGAGGTCGAGGTGTGGGACAGGACGAAATCAGCATTGCAGATTTCCGGCTTGGTTGCCGAATCGCAGGCGCTATACGCCTTGGAGACCATGCAGGTTGAAGCGCTTAAACCGAAATACGAGCCCTCGCAAGGCGTAAGGGTCAGATTCTAGATTCTTCACAAAGAGGGGAGTATTGATGGGATTCCTTGACCGGCTCCTCCACAATAACGCCGCAACCGTCGGCATGAAAATGGCCGAAGCCGACGAGCGCCCGATGCCGGCGACCAGCATCCCGCTCGCCAACGGCGATAGCTGGCCATCTGACATGGACTTCTACGGGTACGCTTCCGGCGCCTACTGCAGGGAGTATGCGGTGCGTGTCGTGGTGGACTTCATCACCCGCAATATAGCCTCGCTGCCATTCAAGGTGTATCAGAAGAACGCCGATGGTGACTCCGAGGAGGTCACCAGTGGCGCATTGGCCGACCTGATGAAGCGTCCTTCTCCTCTTCCTGGAATGACCCGCTACCGGTTCATCAGCGTGCTGCTCCGTGACATGCTGCTCGATGACCGGTGGCTCATGCTCCTGGGCGTGAACGGTGGTCGTTTCACACTCAGGCGCATCCCCTCTGACTGCTATCAACTGTCGGGTAACGCTTTCGGTGAGATAACCGGCGTGAATCTGCTGACGATGGACAGCCAGCAGGCCATGCATTTCGACTTGCCGGATCCTCGCGTGCATTTGGATGTCGGCTTTATTTCCGGCCTCCAGTTCGGTGACAGCGTGACCAACGTGCTCCGGCCATTATTGGCCGAGGCGAAGGCCATGGCGTCCTACCGGCGTGGCATCGCCAAGAACGGCATGCAGGCCGGAGGCTACGTCTACCGTCCGAAGGAGATGCCGTGGCTGTCGCAGGAGGATTACGACGATTTCACGAACGGATTGCGTAATTTCATCCAGAATGGTGGCCGTGAGGGTGGCTGGCCTGTCCTGAAGGACGGCATGGAGATGCGCCCGTTGGACAATGTCTTCAAGCCGGTTGACGTGAACGATTTAGAGGCGCGCGACCGGATCAACATCGCCGTATGCAACGCCTTCCAAATCTCGCCGGAGAACATCGGCTTCCGAACCGGCACGAATTCCAATATCAGCGCCTACAAGGAGAAGCTCTGGAACGTGGAGCTCATGCCGTACATCGTCGCTCTTGAGGAAGCCTTGAATCTCAGCCTTCCGGAGGCTGTGGGCGAGCCGGACTGCTACATCAGGGCGAACGTGGACGCGAAACTGCGCGGCACCACGTCCGAGCAGTATCAGGCGCTCAGCACTGCTACCGGCAGGCCGTTCATGACGACGAATCAGGCACGTCAGATTCTTGATATGCCTCGCGTGCCGGGCGGCGACCAGCTCATAACGCCGTTGAACGTGAGCGAGGGCGGACAGCCCAGTCCGCAGGACGGCGGCAGGACGCAGAATGCGCAGGAGAACAATCCGGTCAACGGCGAGGACGCTAAGGCGATGCTCGCCGAATTCAAACGGCTTTACCGGTATGACGCGCAGTTCCACGCCGAGTGGGACGCGCTTACCAAGGAGGAGACATCATGAGGCTTGATTTCAAGGGCTTCGAGCTGAAATCCCTTGATGACAGTCAAGGCGAGGGCGTGTTCAGCGGCTACGCCTCGACGTGGGACAAGGATTTGTACGATGACGTGATCGTCAAGGGCGCTTTCGCCGATACTTTGCAGAACGATTTCCAAGGTTCCGGCGCGGGCATCCCGATTCACTGGCAGCACAAGGACGATAAGCCGACCGACATCATCGGCGAGACGTTGAGCGCGGTGGAGGACGAGCATGGCCTGCTGGTCACGGCCCGCCTTGACCTTGACCTGCCGGAAGGAAAGCGCGCGTATGAGCTTCTGCAGCGTGGACTCATCCATCAGATGAGCATCGGCTTCCTCGCCGAGGAGACCGCGTTCGTGCAGGACGGCAAGAGCTCGTGGGATGGCTACCGGGAGATTCGCCAGTTGAAACTGTTCGAGATTTCGCTTGTGCAGGTGGCCGCGAATCAGGGCGCGGAGGTGCTTGAGGTGAAGAGCGGACGAGCGATCAGCGCGTCCAACGAGAGCAAGCTTCGTGCCGCGTTGGACAGTCTGCACGAGGTCTTGGACGGCATCGATTCCGCCGACAAGAAGCCGGACGGTGACACGGATGACTCCGATCCCACAGACACTTCCACCGATGATTCGGACGATTCGAAGAGGAAAGACCAGAAAAGCTTTGACCCGCAGTGGGCTGAGGAATACAAGACCATCAGCGACTTCTTCTCGCTGCAAAATTAACCGAAAGGAGCGCCATGAACCTCATGGACAATCTCGCCGCCGAGAAGAAGGCGGCACAGGCCATCCTCGCCAAGGGAATGGATAACATCACCGAAAACGAGCAGGAGGAACTCAAGCAGCATTACGCCGAGGCGAAGAAGCTGCAGGAGCGCATCGACCTGTTCAAGGAGGTCGGCGAAGGACTCGACAAGCTCGCCGGCACGTCCAAGACCGAGCACAAGACCGTCGAGGCGAAGACCCTCGGCGACTTCTACGTCAAGTCCTTGCAGGAGAAGGGTTTGAGCGTGCTCGCCACCAAGGGAGGCATGTTCACTACTCCCGAATACAAGGCCAACACCGACACCCATGCATCCGGCGGGTCGGGCTACGCTCCGTTCCTCACCGACACCGACCGGAACGGGGTCTGGCCGTATGAGCGTCCGCTCGTCATCGCCGACCTTTTCGCGTCCGGCACCATGAGCGGCACCACCATCAAATATCCGGTGTACGGTTCCCTCGAAGGTAACGCGACCACCGTTGCCGAGGGCGGTCAGAAGCCGCAGATCCACATGCCCGAACCCACTTGGACCTCCGACACCCTGCACGAGGTCGCCGCATGGTGGAAGATCACCGACGACATGGCCGAAGACCTGCCTTTCGTCGTATCCGAAATCAACCAGCACGCCCAGTACAACCTCAAGCTGCAGGAGGAGATCCAGCTCCTGTCCGGCAATGGCACCGACCCGAATCTCAATGGCATTCTTAACCGTGAAATCCAGACCAAGGCGCAGGCCAACGATTCCGACCCCGACCGTATCTTCGCGGCCACCACGGATATCGCCACCGCGACAGGCTTCTCCGCCGATGCGGTGGTCATCAATCCTGCGGACTATCAGGCGATCCGCCTGTCCAAGGATGCGAACGGCCAGTACTTCGGCGGTGGTTTCTTCGCCGGACAGTACGGCAATGGCGGCATCATGCAGAACCCGCCGTTGTGGGGTCTGCGCACCGTCGTGACCGAGGCGATGACCAAGGGAACCGTGCTCGTCGGCGCGTTCAAGGCCGGCGCAACCATCTACCGCAAGGGCGGTCTGACCGTCGAATCCACCAACAGCCATGAGAACGACTTCACCAACGACAAGATCACGTTCCGCGTGAAGGAGCGTCTTGCCCTGCAGGTCAAGTATCCGAAGGCTTTCGTCAAGGTGACGCTCGGCAAGGCCGCGGCCAAGGTCGCGGCCAAGGTCGAGTGAGTCTGGGGGTCGGCATGATTGACGCGAATGTGGTTCCCGACATGATTGCCGACCCTTCGGCTTTCGAGGATGACGCGCAGTTTCGGCTCAGGGCCGCGCAGTCGGCCATCCGCCGCGAATGCGGTTGGCATGTCATGCCGAACGCGGCATTGTCCGGCGTCATCAACTCGCGTGGCGGCACGGTGATTCGGCTGCCGGCACGTCATGTGACGAGCATCGAATCATTGACAGACCGCGACGGCAACAAGCTGGCTTACGCCTATGACCCGGAGACAGGTCTCGTGGAGTCGCTCTCCGGTGGCTTCCCGGTCGGCGTTGCGGCCGTCCATTATTCGATCCGTGCCGGATACGATGACGCGCCGGACGTGCAGCAGGTGCTCATCAATGCCGCTAAGCGAGCGGGCATGAGTCCGGTCGGGCTCGTCACCTCGCAGGCCACAAACGGCAGCAGCGCGAGTTTCGACGTGGTGTCGCTCATGCAGGAGGAGAAGGACAAGCTCAAACCCTACCGGCTTGGAGGCTTGCCATGAGCCTGCTTGACGATCTGAATGCCGGTGGCGGCGTTTTCGCCATGGCTGGTGCCACGCGATTCATACGACTGCGCGCCAAACGCAAGACCAACCCGTACAATCCGGCGCAGAACGAGCCAGACTGGAGCGTGCCTCCGGACGAGCTCACCATCATGGGCGCCCTCTCATCCAGCTCCAGCACGCGCACGCCGGACACGCTCGACACACAAACCGAATCAACGGCGTACCTCACCATCCCGGATCCGACAGCCGACGTGAAAATCGGCGACCGGATCCGCGCAGACCCCGACGACGGACGCTTGTGGGAAGTCGACGGATTCCCCTCGAAGGACGCGAACGCATTCACCGGCTGGCGTCCGACCTTGGAATGCCGTCTGACGGAAAGAAAGGGCTGAACAAATGGCGAAAAGCAGGATATCGGTCAACTTCAACCAGAAATTCTTCGACGAGATTCTCAATAGCGCCGGAGTCAAGTCGCTCACCACGCTGGCCGCGAACAGGGCACTCGCCTACGCGAAGGCGTCCGCTCCGGTCGAAACCGGCGCATACCGCGACGGACTTGGAATCGAGGAGGTCAAAAGGGAGCACCGAACGACCGTCATGGTCGTCGGACACGACCCGAAGACCCTGCTCGTGGAGGCGCAGACCGGCAATCTGGCCAAAGCGCTGAAGAAGGCGAGGGTCTGATGGCAAGCGTCATCCCACCCGACCTCGAACTGTTCCTCACCGGCTGGCTGCGCTCCAACATCACGGACGTCGCAGGCCTGCAGGTCGGAAACCGCATCCCGGACGATTACGACGGCTCCTATCCGCTCGTGGTCGTGCGTGACGACGGCGGCACGCAATCCGCCGACCGCGTGACGTTCGACAGGTCGATAGGCGTCAACGTGCTCGGATGGACACGCAACGACACGAAACCATGCCGCGATCTGGCGGCCCGCGTGTACGGCGTGCTGACCGGCGAGCCCGGCATCCTCATCGGATTCGCCGAAGGCAGCCGCATCTGCGCCGTCGTGCCTGACGGCTGCAACGGCCCGTACCCGGTCGGCGAGGACGCGGCATGGTGCCGCTACTACATGACCGTCGAATATTCGACGGCCGGAATCAGACAACCATAAGGAAGGAAACGCCATGGCCAAAGACAGTCAGGGCATGGATCT
>UMBI01048364.1_pt1 | contig 23326 bp, 17 predicted proteins | sample 1963911 | NCBI WGS metagenome assembly UMBI01 (sample SAMEA4835936, study PRJEB28245) | human gut metagenome | biome: gut microbiome; material: fecal sample | place: Denmark | collected 2008
ATGCACTGTTTCTGATTATAATCCAGTGGAATACCTGCTTTTTAAACACAAACAGTTCCTTATACTTGTAGATGGCCATTATGAATCAAGAATGCATAAATAACTATTGTCAATGATATTTGATCACGGTTTTGGTGCGGTTGCCCTGAAGAAACTACTTGAAACTATCATATTTGAATAATTATTTGTACTTTTGTCCGTCAATTTGGCGTAGGCCGGACGGCCCCGTCTCTTTACTGAATAAATTTTAAAGCGATGAATATATCTTACAATTGGCTGAAAGATTATCTTGATTTTGATTTACAGCCTGATGAAGTAGCAGCAGCACTTACCTCTATTGGTTTGGAAACCGGAGGGGTAGAAGAAGTTCAAACCATCAAAGGTGGATTGGAAGGACTTGTCATCGGTGAAGTTCTTACTTGCGAAGAACATCCGAATTCCGATCACTTGCACATTACAACCGTGAATGTTGGCGGCGCGGAACCCTTGCAGATTGTTTGTGGTGCGCCGAATGTAGCTGCCGGACAGAAAGTGGTTGTTGCTGTAAACGGTACTAAATTGTATGATGGTGATGAGTGCTTTACGATCAAGCGCTCTAAAATCCGTGGCGTTGAATCGAACGGTATGATTTGTGCTGAAGATGAAATCGGTATTGGAACAGATCATGCAGGTATAATCGTACTGCCGGCCGATGCGGTAGTCGGTACTCCGGCCAAAGAATATTATAATGTGAAGAGCGATTATGTGCTGGAAGTCGATATCACGCCGAACCGTGTGGATGCCACTTCTCATTTCGGTGTAGCTCGCGACCTAGCCGCTTACCTGAAACAGAACGGTAAGCCTGCCAACTTGAAACGTCCGAGTGTGGATGCTTTCAAGATTGATGATGAAGTTCCGGCTATCGAAGTTGTCGTTGAAAATAAAGAAGCCTGTCTGCGCTATTCAGGTATTACGATTAAAAATGTAACTGTAAAGGAAAGTCCGGAATGGTTGCAGAACCGTTTGAAGGTGATCGGCCTGCGTCCCATTAATAACGTGGTGGATATTACGAACTATATCTTGCACGGCGTAGGACAGCCTTTGCACTCTTTCGATGCCGATAAGATCAAAGGTAATAAAGTCGTGGTACGCTCGGCGACGGAAGGTGCCAAGTTTGTGACGCTCGATGGTGTGGAACGTACGTTGACCGACCGTGATCTGATGATTTGCAATGTGGAAGAGCCGATGTGTATCGCCGGTGTATTTGGCGGACTCGATTCCGGTGTGACGGAACAGACTAAGAATGTATTCCTGGAATCGGCCACTTTCCATCCGACTTGGATCCGTAAGACAGCCCGTCGCTTCGGTCTGAATACGGATGCTTCTTTCCGCTATGAACGCGGCTTGGATCCGAATCAGACGGTCGAAGTGATGAAGCGTGCCGCTCTGTTGATTCAGGAAGTGGCAGGCGGAACGATTACGGGTGCTATCCAGGATATTTATCCGGTTCCGGTTGCCCCCTATCGTGTGGAACTGACTTACGATAAGGTCAATACATTGATCGGCAAGGTGATTCCGGTTGAAACGGTCAAGAGCATTCTGGAAAGCTTGGAAATGAAGATCGTTTCCGAAACTGCCGAAGGTTTGGTGATTGATGTGCCTGTATATCGTATTGATGTACAGCGCGATGTCGACGTGATCGAGGATATTCTCCGTATTTACGGATATAATAATGTGGAATTCAGTGACAATGTAAAGTCTAATCTGAGCTATCAGACTCCGACTGACCGCAGTTATAAATTGCAGAACCTGATTTCCGAACAACTTTGCGGTTGCGGTTTCAACGAGATCCTGAATAACTCGCTGACACGCTCGGCCTACTATGACAATCTTTCCACTTACCCGGTTTCTCACTGTGTGATGTTGATGAATCCGTTGAGTGCAGATCTGAATTGCATGCGCCAGACGTTGTTGTTCGGAGGCTTGGAAAGTGTTGAACATAATGCGAAACGCAAAAATGGCAATATCCGCTTCTTCGAATTCGGAAATTGCTATGATTACAATATCGACCATAAGAAGGAAGGTGAAACATTAGCCGAATTCTCGGAAGATTATCGTTTGGGCTTGTGGGTAAGCGGCAGCCGTGTGGATAACAACTGGGCGCATCCGAATGAAAAGTCTTCTGTTTATGAATTGAAGGCATATGTGGAAAACATCTTGGTTCGTCTCGGTGTGAATTTGCAGAAGGTCATTTTTGGTAATCTGGCTAACGATATCTATTCGGCAGGTTTGAGCATTACGACTTCGTCCGGGCGCCAGTTAGGTACGATGGGTATCGTCAGCCCGAAGATCTGTAAGGAATTGGATATTGAAACGGATGTCTATTATGCGGAACTTTCCTGGACATTGTTGATGAAGGAAATCAAGAAGAGCAAGGTTACCTTCTCTGAAATTTCCAAGTTCCCGGCAGTGAAACGAGATCTAGCCCTGTTGTTAGAGAAGAATGTTCAATTTGCCGAAATAGAAAAGATCGCAACGGAAAGTGAACGTAAACTGTTGAAAGACGTTGCTTTGTTTGATGTATACGAAGGAAAGAATCTGCCGGCTGGCAAGAAATCATATGCCGTCAGCTTCTATTTGCAGGATGAAGGAAAGACTTTGAATGATAAGCAGATCGATGCTATCATGAAAAAGATCCAGACAAATTTGGAACAGAAGTTAGGTGCACAATTGAGAGGATAAAAAACATAAATCATAAATCATAAGATCATAAATTATGGGAAGAGCGTTTGAGTTTCGTAAAGCGAGAAAGTTTAAGCGTTGGGGTAATATGGCCCGTGTATTTACTAAGTTGGGTAAAGAAATTACGATAGCTGCAAAACAAGGTGGACCGGAACCTGAAAACAATCCGCGTTTGCGTGTATTGATGCAGACTGCTAAAAAAGAGAACATGCCGAAAGATAATGTCGAACGTGCTATCAAGCGGGCTGTCTCTAAGGATTTTACCGATTATAAAGAAATGAACTACGAGGGATATGGTCCTTTCGGTATTGCTATTTTTGTGGAAACTGCGACAGACAATACGACTCGTACTGTAGCAAATGTACGTAGTTATTTCAACAAGAACGGTGGTTCTTTGGGTACATCCGGCAGTTTGGAGTTCCTGTTCGAGCATAAATGTGTTTTCCATATTGCAAAAAAGGATGGCATGTCGTTGGAAGATCTTGAGTTGGAGCTGATAGACTATGGAGTCGATGAAGTGGATGAAGATGAAGACGAAGTGGTTCTCTATGGTGAATTTGCCCAGAATTCGGCTATTCAGAAATATCTGGAAGAGAATGGATATGAAATCACCAGTAGCGAATTTGTCCGTATTCCGAACGATGTGAAAGAAGTGACTCCCGAGCAGCGTGAATCGATTGAAAAATTGATTGAAAAGTTGGAAGAGGACGAAGACGTTCAGAATGTGTTCCACAATATGAAGGAAGACGAAAACGGAGACGAAGAATAAGTTCGTATTTGTTATAGAATAAAAAAGAGAGTACAAGGACTATAACCTTGTACTCTCTTTTTTATTCTATATCAGTATTTATATCAAAAAATCTTCTTTTCTTTGCTGTACTTTATTTCAATACAAATACATTTTTTAGTGGTTATGAAAGGTTTTAGAACTCTACTTTGTGTTATTTCGTTAGCCTTATCAGGCGTAATTGTGAGTGATGTTATGGCCCAGAAAGAATTGGGTGTGTTTAATTCTTTGGCAGTAGGTGTGGGCGTCGGTACTACCGGTATCGACGTGAATGTGGCAACTCCCATCACATCTCACTTTGATTTACGTGGTGGTTTTTCCATTATGCCAAATTTCAGCATGAGTACGGATGTAGATGTTGATGTGGAAGCTATGGAAGGCGTGAGTGTTCCCTCTACGATTGGTATGGAGGGAAGTATCAAGCGTGTTTCCGGTGAATTACTTGTGAATTATTATCCGTTTAAAAAAAGTTCTTTCTTTTTGACTGCTGGTGCTTACTTTGGCGGGGGAACTTTATTAAAAATAAATGGGCATAGTGATGAATTGAAGGAATTGGTAGCCGAAGCCGGTAAGGCCGGTGTTGTTATCGGCGATTATACGATTCCGGTAGACAAAAACGGTAATGTGTCAGGTGGCTTGAAAGTTTCGAATTTCCGTCCGTATGTGGGTTTGGGGTTCGGCCGTGCCGTACCGAAGAAACGGCTTGGTGTAATGTTCGAGCTGGGAGTCCAGTTCCACGGCAAACCGGATGTTTATACGGACTATGGTAATGTCAACAATTTGTTGGATGAAGTCGATCCGGACGATACGTTTTCGAAAATCATGGATAAGCTCACTGTTTATCCGGTTATGAAGATACGTCTGTGTGGACGGATTTTCTAATCGTACGTAAATATATATATTAAATGAAAGCCTGGCTGTGGGGAGTCAGGCTTTCATTTTTACTATAAATAAGACTGGGTTGTCTTTGTTTGTCAGGTCAGGAAAAGAGTAGGCAAGTTCTTTGCCGCTTTTATAATAACAGTAGGTGTTGCTTTGAAGGTCTATGGATTGAAGTTCGAGAATCTTGCCTGTCTTGTAAAAGTTGTCATCCAATCCTCCTTGCACGTGATAGGCTTTTGTTCTTCGTTGGTCGTAACAAAATGTATAGCTACGTTCCGGTAGAGTAGGATCGTAGTGTGTTGAGATTAAAAAACGTGTCCCGATCTGTAAAGGGAGAATTTTTGCGTAGTCCTCAGTGATGGTCAACTGGTTGCTATTGATGAGATAGAGCGTGTCGTTTAAGATATGGGCTGGCTGTAAGGATGGCGCTTGTACATAAACGTGCCCGTTCTTGACGGCTATTTCGGTACCTGTCTTGTAATTGATATCCATTCTTCCCAAATCGGCAACATCCAGTTTGCGCTTCCCGACTTCATTAAAGTAGAGATCAAATTTATAGAGCCATTGTTCGATTGACGGAGCTTGCTTGTTTTCTGAATTAACCAAGTCTATTGTTGTCCACAGATGGTTGTTATAATAAGCCATATGCCCGAAAGTTTTCCATGAAGCATCTTGAGGGAGGATACTCTGAAAAAGGAGTTGCCCGTCGTAATCATAATAGTATACCTCATGTCCGGTGCCGATCACGACCAGCCGGTCGTGGACAGGATCGACCGCATAGTCAACCAGTTCGACTGGCTGTCTCGTTCCTGGCAGATGTGCCGTTATTTGTCCGAGAAATTGACCGGAACTGTTGAAATGATAAAGTTGACGATCGCTGACAAGGAAGATGTCTTCCCGGTCGCGCTTGATCATTTTAATCTTGTTCAAAGAACAATGTCCGTTTGTTTTCAAAGGGATGGCGATCACCTCCTCGGCGACATCGGACAGACTTCCTTCCGGTTGACATTGAGGCAAATCGGTAGTATGGATCACTTGATATCCGATCCATCCGTATAAGGCTATCAGACATATGAATAAAAGATTAAAGGTTTTTCTCATTTCATTTCTAATTAAAAAATTCCTTTGTATAAACGGACGATACTGTCGGTTTATTGCAAGGATCTCTTAATCCTGCAAGAAAATCCAGTTGTTTTCGGAGGAGATATCTTCTCTGTACCGGAATCCTTCCCAAGTAAAATCTTTTAATGCATCCGGATTGGTAATCCGGTTTTTAACGATGTAACGGGTCATTTGTCCACGTGCCATCTTGGCGTAGATTACGATTGTTTCGGCTTTCCCGTTTTTCCAGACTTTAAAATCCGGTGTTATTACACGGACAGATTGTTCTACCTTTTTCCAGTCGAATGATGGTTGTAGGTCCATGCTCCCCAGGTTGATCAGTAGGTTATCGTCGGCTTTCACTTCTTCAATAAGCGGTTCTGTTTGACGGGCACGCCAGTAAATATACATATTCCCTTCTCCTAATTCGGGCAGTTTCACATCATATTCCATCCGGTAAGGTTTGATCAGGTCCAGCGGGCGAAGGAGACCATAACAAATGGAAACGAGCCGCAAATGATCCTGGGCAAAGCGGAAGTCCGCCTCTGTAAAATCTTTGGGATTGATATTCTTGAATACGACACCCGTATAAGCCAATAAAGCTTGTAGCGGTTCTTCTTCCGCAGAATGGAAATTCTGAAAACGATGGTAACTTTCCATCATCAGCTTGGGACTGAGCTTTAACATCCTGCCTAATTCTTCGGCGGGATATTGAGCCATGTGCAATGCGATCTCGATTGCTTCCTGGTTGAATCGGGGCGTTGTACCTGCAGGCGCTTTTATTTTGGATGTTCCAGCCATTGTCTTGGCAGGAGATAAGATGATATGCATATTTGTGAATATATTGTTTTTATTATGTAAATATCTCGTCATTTATATCCGGTGCATAAATAAAAGTCGGATATCCCGCACCCATTTCCTGATATAACTGCCTGATATCACGATGCAGACTGCTGATAGCACTACTACTATTCCTCCGATCTGCATCGGTTGCAGATGCTCGCCTAAGAAAAGGACGCCCATGCATACGGCGGTAAGCGGCTCCATGCATCCCAAGATCGCAGTCGTTGTCGAACCTATATAACGAATGGCCAGTATCAGTGTAAGGTCGGATACCAACGTCGGGAGGAAAGCAACCATCAGCACGTCTATCGTTGTGGCCAGATTCGGCATCGGGTCGGGAAAATCTCCTTTTATCGCCAGATTTACCAGAAAGACAATCGCTCCGGAAAGCAGAATATAGAAAGTGGCTTTCAAGCTGTCGAGCCTGGCGATCCGGCTTCGGTTCATACCTACGATGTAGGCTGCATAGGCAATCACTGTAGCCAATACCAACATTAATCCTTTTATATTGATAGAACCTCCCGGCGTATTTCCTCCGCTCAACATATAGACACCGCTTACCGCCATCGCCATTGCCAGCAGTATCGGCATTGTCAGCTTGTCCTTGTAAAATACAAACATGATCAGGCTGACTACCACCGGATAAAGGAAATGGATCGTTGTCGCCACCCCGCTCGGAATATAAAGATAAGCCTCCGTCAGCCAAAGCGCCGTGATGGCATAAAGTGTACCTAAAATAAAAGCGATCCCGAATTCGCTTTTCTGTATATCGAACGGAATCTTTTTCACCCACATCAGTACGGCAACCAGTACGGATGCTAAGGAAAAACGGTAGAACAGCAACGAGTCCAAACCTACGCCGTTTTCAAGCGCCGGAATGGAAAAAAGAGGAATCAATCCGAATGTGGCGGATGCGATAAGTCCGTACAAAAATCCTTTTACCTTCATGTAAATTCACTGTCTGTTGAAATGAGGGGACAAAAGTAGCAAATCTTTCTGAACCTTTTCTAATGAAATGGGAATCATGCTTTGCTATTCTTTTCGATTAATTTTGTATGTTTACGGCGTATTAGAAAATGATGGACAGCTAATTATGTCCGGGAGCATGATGAATAACCCTTGTTTAGGGTGTGTGGAAATTAATACAAACTTTATATTATATGAAAATCGGAATCGGTATTTTACTATTATTCTTTGTTACCTCTTTGCAGGCACAGAACATTATAGGAAAGGTCATAGACAATAAAAAACAACCGGTAGATGGTGCAACCATCGTTTTGCAGGCAATAGATTCTACTTATATAAACGCTTCTATTTCAAATGTAGACGGAACTTTTGTGTTGGATAGCCAGCCTGAAGAATACCGCTTGATCGTGCAGCATCTCTTGTACAGGACTAAGGAAATCGAGGGAAAGGGCAGAGATGTCGGTGTCATTCAACTTGATCCGCAGGATTATGCTTTGGATGAGGTCGTGGTAAAAGCGGAGCGTCCTTTTGTGAAGGTGGAAGAAGGGCGTTTGGGATATGATCTGTCCGTTCTTGCCGGCGACGGGGTGGTGAACAATGCATACGAGGCTCTGACTAAACTCCCCGGTGTAAAAGAGACTAAAGGTGTATTAACTTTGGCAGGTACGGGAAATTTGACAGTCGTCTTGAATGGAAAACCGACAACAATGGACGCCGGACAACTTGAGACGCTTTTGCGCAATACTCCGTTGGATAGAGTGGAAAAGGCGGAAGTCATGTACAGTGCGCCTCCCGAATATCATGTAAGATAATTTGGATGATGAAGATCATTTTAATCTCGCTTATACCAGCAGTTTTACACCTGAGCAGCATAGCAATAGCCTGACTTCCGGTAATTATCAGGCAAGCAATGTTGACAAATATGTCGAAACCCGTATGCACAATGTCACTTTGCAATATCATTCCGGATCTGGATTTGATGTCGGCGGAGATTACACGCATTATACGTCAGATAATAACCAAACTTTGTTTGCGGATTATGCGGATGGTGCTCAAAGCGGTTTCTCTATAATCGGTGGTCAAAAGATAGACCGTTATTCTATTTATGTTGACCGGAAGCGTTCTTTGGCTAAAGAATGGGATTTGGGGTACGGTATGTCTTACCGATTTGCAAAAGACCGTGACTTTCAGACCTATGATAAGGTTACAGGTGATATCCCGACCGAAAATACGGATTCCCGGCTTCGTGAGCAGACTGCCAATGTCTATGTTTCCTTGAGCAAGAACTATGCGACTGGTACATCGGTTTCTATCTCTGCTACAGGTGAATATTATACCATCGGCAATTATCGTAAGTGGGCTGTCTATCCGCAAGCATCTTTGACGTATGTAAAATCTTCCGAACATTTATTCCAGTTTTCGTTATCGACGGATAAGACTTATCCGGGGTATTGGGATATGCAGTCTTCCGTCAGTCATCTGAACGGATATACCGAGCTTTGGGGGACGCCGGGATTGAAACCTTCGACAGCCTATAATTTGAACGGCAATTATATATGGAAGCAAAAGTATATTTTCGGTCTGTTCTTCATGCATACGTCTGACTTTTTCGTACAGACGGGCTATCAATCGACTGACCGTTTGGCATTGATTTATAAGAATACGAACTGGAACTATATGCAGATGTGGGGGACAAACGTCATCTTACCCTTTAAAGCCGGAAATTGGCTGGATTCACGACTCACTTTGGTCGGTATGCAAGTTCACTAGCGTTGCGATGACTTTTTTGATATCCCGTTTAACCGGAGGAAATGGATGTTCAACAGTTCGCTGGATAACACGTTTAAGGTAGGTAAGAATCTGGCTTTCGAATTGATAGGTAGTATACAAACCCCGATGATCCAGGGGACTTTTGACATTGAAACAGTCTATAACCTCACTGCCGGATTGAAATGGAGTTTTGCTAGCGATAGGATAAATCTGTCTGCTCGTTGCAGTGATCTTTTCAACTCGGGCATGCCCAATTTGAAAGTTCGTTTTAATGGGCAACACTTGGATATGAACAACGATTTTTATTCGCGCTCTTTTACCATACATTTCAGCTACCGCTTCGGTGGATATAAGAAGAAAGAAGCCGGGAAGATTGATACCTCAAGGTTCGGACATTAGTATGAGCCCTGTTTATCTTTTAGGGTTGTGTGTCGAATGTACTTGTTTCCGTCTTTATGGATAGCATACTGGACAAGTTACAATTTGTCCAGTATGCTATTTATTTTTTGTAAATTATTTCTACATGAGACAATTTGCCGGGAAGGCATTTCATTTCCTATCAGACCGTATATTCCATGCAACAGAGGTTTTACCCGGAGAGCGAGCCGTTCGCCCTCTTCTGTCAGGTAAATTTGTTTGTTACGCCGGTCCGTCGGGTTTCCTCGACGTTCTACCCAGCCTTTCTTTTCCAGATTATTGATAAGATTGGTCAAGCAAGCTTTGTCTTTAGCTGTCTGTTCTGCCAGATATTGCTGGCTGACTCCGGGTTTCTTCCATAAACGATGCATCACCTGGAGCATCTCGAATGTCATGTCGACATTATTGGTTCTCAATACTCTTTGTATGGTCTGGCGAAAGGTCATTCGCGTTTTCAGAATTTGGAGTATTAGTTCGTGTGCCGTTTCGTTATTTGCCATTGCTGTTTACTTTTACGGCACAAAAATAGTGAATATCCTTGAGATATCGGTTAAATGTTTGATTGTCGATTAAAGAATGCGCCGTTCCAATTCGTCCAACATATTCACGCGTTCCAAAGAAAATGTGTTGTCGTGCGTTTGTATATATTCCAAGATTGTCTTGGCTTTTTGCAACATCGCCTGCTCCTCGTCGGGATAGAGATAACTTTCTTCGATCAGGGTCTTGACGGCTATCTCAAGACGGAGGATTCCGCCGTTGTCATCACTGTCGAGTCGACGGACAAGCTCTTCGGGCTGGGCCGTCATAAGGGTAGGACGGTCCAGTTTGAGGGAACTGTATATGGTTTGGATCAACTCTGGAGTATGGCGAGCCGCATTTGTGTTGCGATTCATAATGATCTGAAGGACTACTTTAGCAAGTTCTTCGATCTGTATCATGATGAAGTCTCTCTTAAGCATAAGAAATATTAGCTTTGAAAATTGTCAATTGTCAATTGTCAATTGAATAATGCGGATATCCTTTTTAGGGCGGTCATATTCGTCGCGAGGTTGTCCGGCGATGATATCGAGCACATCGAATCCTTCAATGAGTTCGCCATATACGGTATAGTTGCCGTCCAGATGGTGACAACCGCCTTCTGTGGTGTAGGCTTTCCGTTGTTCTTTGGTGAACAGCAGATGTCCGGGTGTAGCACGTACCATTGAGTCTACTTGGGCGTTGATTTTACGCAGACGTTTTTGGTATTCGCGTTTATTGCTGGCTTTCTGCATACGTAGTTCGGCGCGGACGGGATAGAAGAATTTCTGCATAGCCTTCTCCTTGATATCCTGGTTGGCAATCATTTCCAGCGTGTCCAGTTCACCGCTGGTATAGACTTTTCCTTGTACGATATAGAATTGCGACATATCCGATTTCTTTTGCGGGTTGATGTCGTCGTTCTGGCGAGGAGCAGCCAACGCGCCCCGTTTGTTGAAATGGTGAGGCCGTATCTCCGGCATGATCTCCGAATTTCGGTCTCCGAAACCACAGCGGGCACCGGCGGGAGCATTGCGCGAATCAGGAGCACCGCCCTGTATCATAAATTCAGGGAGTACGCGTGTGAACAGCGTTCCGTTGTATTCGCCCCGTTTGGCACGTTCAATAAAGGTGCGGACGTGGTTAGGGACATCGTCATATAGTTTTGCTTTTAGGGTTCCGACGCTCGTGTTGATGGTGACTATTTTCGCAGGAACCTGTTCAGATGCAGATATTACGGTGTCCGCATCGCCCTGTCCGAAGACAGGAGAGAGGCAGGCCAACAAGCCTAATAAGATACAATAGCTCTTTTTCATCTTTTAAAATATTTGGTGGGTAAAGATAGTATTTATGTTGTTAAACACAAAGTAAATGGCTACCTTTGCAGCCTTTAAGGCAAATTTAAGATTATAACTACACGTATTATTATGAATTGGATTAATGATTTGTTATGGGGCGAGGGCATTGGCCACTCCATACTTCTGCTTTCCTTTGTGATCGCTGCAGGCATACAATTAGGCAAGATCAAAGTCTTCGGCGTATCTTTGGGAATTACTCTTGTGTTGTTTGTGGGGATCATTTTAGGACATTTCGGTTTTACGATCAACCACAACGTGATTCACTTTTTTAAAGAGTTCGGATTGATACTTTTTGTCTATTCTGTAGGTATGCAGGTCGGACCGGGTTTCTTTTCTTCTTTCAAACAAGGAGGGATTACGCTGAATATGCTGGCGTGCGGTATTGTGTTCTTAGGTGTCTTGACGGCTGTCATTCTGCATTATGCGACCGGTATTCCGATGCCGACAATGGTCGGAATCTTGTCGGGTGCGGTAACGAATACACCGGGATTGGGGGCTGCCCAGCAAGCATTTTCCGATATGCACGGAGTGTCTGACAATACGATTGCTTTGGGATATGCTGTCGCTTACCCTTTAGGGGTGATCGGTATTATCTTGTCTATTATCTTGATTAAGTATATTTTCCGTGTAAGTTTCGATAAGGAGAACGAGCAGTTGAACAGCGAAGATTCTTCTCATACCAATGAGGCCAAGCCGATCTCGTTGATCGTGAAGAATCCCGCTATCTTCAATAAGACGGTTGCCGAATTATCGAACCTGCTGGAACATCGTGATTTTGTTATTTCCCGTGTCTGGCGTGATAGCAACAAGCAGATCGAAATCGCTTCGGCCAATACCGTATTGCAGGAAAACGACAAGGTTTTTGTTATCACGACTGAGACGGATGCCGAGACGATCAAGACCTTTATCGGAGAAGAGATCGATATGGAACGTAAACAGTGGATCCGTATGGAAAGCCAATTTATCAACCGCCGTATCCTGATCACGAAACCGGAGTTGAACGGTAAGCGTCTGGGACAATTGAAATTGCGGAAATTGTATGGTATCAATATCACTCGTATCAATCGTGCTGGTGTCGATCTTGTTGCCAAACCTAGGTTGACTTTGCAGGTAGGCGACCGTGTGAACGTAGTCGGTACCGAAACAGCGGTCTCCAATGTGGAAAAGGTTTTGGGTAATTCGATGAAGCGTCTGAATGAACCGAACCTGATTACTATCTTCGTCGGTATTGCGTTGGGTATCGTGCTGGGTAGTATTCCAATTTCCTTCCCAGGTATTCCGCAGCCGGTCAAGTTAGGTCTGGCGGGCGGTCCGCTGGTTGTGGCTATTCTGATCAGCCGTTTCGGTTACCATTATAAATTGATTACTTACACGACACAGAGTGCAAACTTGATGTTACGTGAGATCGGTATTACACTTTTCCTTGCTTGCGTAGGTATTAGTGCTGGTGACGGTTTTGTCGATACGATTGTGAATAATGGCGGTTTTGCTTGGATAGGCTACGGTTTCATCATTACGTTTGTGCCGCTGATGATCATTGGTTGTATCGGCCGTTATTTCTGCAAGGTCAATTACTTTACGCTTATGGGGCTCATTGCCGGTAGTACGACTGATCCGCCTGCATTGGCCTATTCGAATGCGACAGCCGGAAACGACGCTCCGTCGGTTGGGTATGCGACTGTCTATCCGTTGACTATGTTTCTCCGGGTATTGACGGCACAGTTGTTGATTCTGTTCTTCGCGTAATCGTACTAATTAATATTATGAAAACGGGGGCTTGTATTTCTATATATGCAGGCCCCCGTTTCATGATGTGCCAGTCTTCTTTTATAGAAACGTGGCCTCTTCTTTCATACATATGAAATCCGGATTACTTTTTTGTATGTTCTGTTGCTGTCGGAATTTGCTCTGTGGTTACCGGTGTTTGCTGTGTGCTGTCTGGTACGGTGGGGCGCAGGGGGATCAGAGGATATTTCTTCCGTCGCCGGAAAATATCGGAGAAGCGGGTAAAGTCTTTCTTATACATGATACCTACGCCCTGTGTTGTCAGGGCTTGTTTTAGAATCATATACATGTCGTTGGCATGGTTGTAGGCTTTCAGGCGGATATCACCGCTGGGCGTCAGCAGATATTCGAGGTCGAATTCACCGATGAAGGCATTCTTCTGATTGTTGATCGTACTGTTTTTGTACCCGAAGTTTCCGTTGAATATGAGGCGGTTGTTTAGTAATTGGCTGGACAGCAGCATTTCTACTTCCGTATCTTCGATACCGTCCTGGCTGGTCCGGATATTTGTACCGAGTTGCACTTTGTCGGTGAAGCTATTCATGATACTGGATATTTGGGAAGAAAGGGCGGATGAGGCCACTGCGCTGAAATCGTTCGATTTATATTGCGCATTGTATTCCGGCGTATAGAATTTGTTCAGAACCAGCAGATAGATAATTTGCCGGGTCATCATGTCTTCTGTATCAACCAGACTTTTGACCTGCCGTTGGAGCTCTTCGTTGGAGCTCGGCAGTTCGAGGTCGAACGAAATGGTTGGGTTCCTCAGCACACCGTCTAATTTCAATACGCAATTGACCGGCGTATTGCGTCGGGAGCTTTCGTACGTCAGACTGGGATCCAGGTCTTGTATGTTGGCTGTTACGTTATAGATGGCATTTACATTCATCGTTGCCTCGAAGGGATCTCCCCGGAAGTTGATAATACTGCCATCCCGTATCTTGAAGTTTTTATGGATGAGTTGTTGTAGGCTGAAATTATAGTTTCCTTGTACGATCCCGATGTTTCCATACATGCGCAAGTCGGTTTTCGTCCCGTACTGTATCTGGAGGCTTCCGTTGCAGTTACCTGTTATTTTATCGCCTGCGACCGGATCCATAATCAGCTCTATATCGGCATCCGGTGTGATGTCGAGAAGGAAGTTCATGCGCAATTCCGCCCCTTCGTCTTCGTTTTTGAAGATAAGAGGTTTAATGGAATCGACCGGTTTGGTAAGTGCCATTTCCCGCAATTCTTTTTTATTCACGAAAGTGATGAAATCATATTCTGCCGCGGAAGAGTTGTTCATGAAGTCGAGTTTGACGGATGTCTTGGGATCACTTCGCATATTGATATCGAAGTTGATCAATTGCCCGTTCCCTTTTATGGAGGCTGTTCCGGTTCCGAAAACGGTTCCGAATATCAGCGGATTCTGCTTTTGAGGCGCATCGAATACCAACATATTGTTTGTCTGGACTCCTACATCGAAGCTGACATCTTTGAAATGTTTGTGATTGACGGTCAGATTAACCTTTGCCGAGTTGCCGAATTTGTCATGCACCGTTACGTTGCGTCCGATGATCGCCCCCGGTGTCAGATGGATGGAGTCGGAGAAAGTGTAGTAGGTGTTCAGATATTCGATACCCAGCCCACCATCGAGAACAAAGGCGTCCCCCTCTACATTCAACGCCTTGAACGGCCCGTGCAGATGGATATTCCCGAAGCCCCGTCCTTGCATGTTCTTAGCGATATTTTCGACGAAAGGATGCAGGAAAGCCAAGTTCAGGTCGTTTGCCCCGAAGAAGAGGGAAAGGCCTGCGTTTTTGCCGACCGGATAGACATAGCCGCTCACATCAGTCCAAGTCGTATCGTTCTTGTAGATGCTGCCTAACATCAGAATGCCTTTTTGCTGGTCGTCCCATTCGCTAAAAAGGTTGAGGCGTCCTAATTGTACTTGGTTGAACGAGAAGTTTTGTACTTCGAGATCGGTGTTTAGCATCCGACTGCCGTAGAGGTCGGTAATGTTGAAGGTTCCGGTAGCCTTTCCGGCAAATTGAAGTACTGGGATATTCAGAATGTCAAAGATATAGCTCAGTTCTACTTGTTTCAGATCCAGTAACAGTGTATCGGCCGGATCTTTTGAAACTGTTCCTTCCATGTGGAGATATTCGGTGCCGTTGGAGACGGAAAAGTCTTGTATCCCAATCTTGCCGTCTGCAATGGTGATAGTAGACGGGGCTATGTGCCAGGTGGAATCGTTCAGGATCAGCGGACTCTCGTTCAGCGAGATTTCCGTACGCAGTTTGGCCGGCCCTTTTTCCTGTTCTTCCTCGATGAAGAGTGTGGAGGCGGAGAGGTCTGCTTTAAACAAGCGTTCTTTGTTGTTGGCCCAGCTGATCTGCGTCTGTATCCGGTTGTCTTTGGCATCGGCTTTCAGGTCCATATAGTTGCGCAATCCTTTGGCATTGTAGTTGGTTGCCTTGAGCTTCAAGTTTACCCTGTCTTCCGGGTTGTCACAGGTCAGATAGCCGGATTCGAACATGGACTTGCCGATGTTGAATTTAGGCAGATAGGCCTCGAAGCGGAAGCGGTTGTACAGGTTATTGTAATGTCCTGTGATACGTCCTTGGGTCAACATCGTAAAAGGCAGTTTCAGGGTGTTGGATATGGCTTCCGTATTTTCGATAGTCAGCAAGAGGGAGAAATTGTTTTCCATCACCTTCTGTTTCTTTTGCGTGACGTTGATCAGAGCCGGGATATACCCCTTTAATGTTTGCATAAGGCTGGGAACGATTGTCGTGAAGGAATAAGCACCCGTCACTTCGCCGTTCAAGACGTCGGAGGTGATGGCCAGATGACGGTCCAGTGAATGCCCCGTAGCCTCTACCTTGAACTTTTTCAGGAAAAAGCTGTCTGGCTTGGTCTTGAAGGAGAGGCTGTCAAGCGTAATGCTCCCTTCTAGGTTGTCGATATTGTTTCCCGTGAAGTCGGCATTCAGTGTGCAGGAGATATCCGGAGCCTCGTATTTATTCGTCAGATGGAGGCTGTCCGGATGGAAATGTTCCAGACGTGAAGTGAAGTTGAACATAGAATTTTTGCCTTCATGCAGGAATAGCCCTTCGGCATACAGTTTGCCGTTCGGATCGTTGATGTCCAACACTCCGTTGAACCCGTTTTTCTGGAAATTACCTGACAGGAGTATGTTTTCATATTTGTAGCCTTTGTATTCGAACTCGTCTATATTCGCCTTTATGTTACCTGAAAACGACCCGTTGGCAGGACGGTGTGTGTCCAGCGTAACGGCTAACTTGGCTGTTCCATACGGATTACCGTCCGGAAAAAGTTCATTCAGGTGCAAGGGGGAAGTCGAAAGGTGTCCTTTCAGGTAGGCGGCGATATTCTTCTCCTTGTCGTTTCCGAATATCAGGTCGGTCTGGACGGAACCGATCGCCGACGAGAACTTGCCGAAAGCGACCAGGTTGTCGAAGAAACCGGATATCTCTCCGGTAAAGTTGATCGTGCCTAACTTGACGATCGCATCCGGCAGCTTGACTGGGCGTTCGTTGAAGTTGTTAGCAAGGCCCGAAATTCCTTCGGTCGTGATATACATCTTATTGACTTGTCCGAAGATATAGGCGTCTTCCGGGTGTGTTATTCCTTTCATCTCCATCTTGCCGACAAAAAGCATCTTGTCGCTGTATTTCAGTGTCAGCCGTTTCAAGCCGATATTGTTTATGTAGCCCGATGCCTCGGCCGAAAGTTCGATGGTTTCCGAGAAGTTGCGGAATGCCGGGACGAAAGCGGAGAGGTCTTTCAGGCAAATTTGCGAAGGTGCGATATTCAGTTCGACTGGCGAATGATCCAGTAAATCGGATGCACTAACTGCTTCTCCGGTATGGATATGGGCGCGGTCTATTTTAAGATCTGTTTCTGGCAGCTTGATTTCAAAGTTGTTAATGATCGCGCTGTCTTTGTTGGCTACGATGTTGAGCGAAAGCTTGTTCAGCGAAAAGCCCGAAGCCTCGTCGAAACTCATCTTCTTGATATTGGCATTGAGGCTGTCCTTGTTGAATGCCTTCATAGAGATTTTGGCACTTATATTGCGGATGTCAATATGCTTGGCATTGAACTTTCCGGGGGTAGTGGCTGCATTCTTCACATCGTAACGGAAATTTCCCCGGCGTATTAAGATCGAGTTGAAACGCAGGTCGATATTGGATTGCTTTTTTACGGTGTCTTTGCTGGCGAAAGCATCGATGACGAATTGCAGGTTCAACTTATCTGCCGGCGTTTCCTTATGCAAGTTGACGGAGAAACCGAACAGGCGGACTGTCGAGAACACGATCCTGCCGTTTAACAAAGGCAGGATTTCGAAACCTGCCGACACATGGTTGGCATCGAACAGTACGGTTCCGCTTTCATCTTCGAGATACAGATTTTCCAGTACCAAGCGGTTGAACCATTCGATGTCTACATTCCCGATCCGTACGGGCACACCTAAACGCTCGGATAATTCTCTCGTTGCCGTCGTTGCCACTTTTTGCTGCACATAGGGAATGCGCAATAAGATGGCCGGAGTTGCATAGAATATCCAGAACAGAGTGAGCAGGGTGACAATTATGTATTTAAGTCCTTTGATATCTTTACTATAATTTAAGCACAAAACTACAACAATATCCCGATAGATTTCGTTAATTTGCACAAAAATTAAAACGAAGATATGAGTGTGACAATCTTAGGAATCGAATCATCGTGTGATGATACTTCCTCATCTGTAATACGCGACGGCGTGATGTTGTCGAATGTAATTGCCAGTCAAGCTGTTCACGAAGCCTACGGCGGTGTTGTTCCCGAATTGGCTTCCCGCGCACATCAACAGAACATTATCCCGGTGGTTGCCGAAGCGATCAAGCGTGCCGGTATCGATAAATCCGAATTGAGTGCCGTTGCTTTCACCCGTGGGCCGGGTTTGATGGGGTCGTTGTTGGTCGGAACTTCTTTTGCCAAAGGTTTGGCGGCTTCGTTGGACATTCCGATGATCGAGATCAACCATTTGCAGGCGCATGTGTTGGCCCATTTCATCAAGGAGACGCCGGAAGACGATCATGCTCCTTCGTTCCCGTTCCTTTGCCTGTTGGTATCTGGTGGGAACTCGCAGATTATCAAGGTGAACGCATATAACGATATGGAGGTGATCGGACAGACGATCGACGATGCTGCCGGTGAAGCGTTCGACAAATGTGCGAAGGTGATGGGGCTGGGGTATCCTGGGGGACCTGTCGTGAATCGCCTTGCCAACGAAGGAAACCCGAAGGCTTTTACATTTAGCAAACCGCATATCCTCGGTTACGACTATAGTTTCAGTGGGCTGAAAACCTCTTTCCTTTATACCTTGCGTGACAAACTACAGGAGGAACCTGATTTTATCGAAAAGAACAAGCAGGATCTTTGTGCCTCTTTGCAAGCGACGGTGATCGATATCCTGATGAACAAATTGCGCCGGGCGGCAAAAGATCTGGGCATTAAGGAGGTTGCCGTAGCTGGTGGCGTATCGGCCAATTCCGGCTTGCGGGATGCATTTCTTGACCATGCGAAACGTTTTGGCTGGAAGGTGCATATCCCGAAATTCTCTTTCACGACGGACAATGCGGCAATGGTTGCCATAACGGGGTATTACAAATATCTCGACAAGCAATTTTGCCCGATGGATGCGGCTCCCTTTGCAAGGGTAGAGGTGAAACTAAGGTAACATGTTGGTCGTTTCATGGGCATGAAACAAAAGTTTCCCCTGCATGAAACAAAAGTTTCCCCTGCATGAAACAAAAGTTTCCTACAGGGGAAACTTTTTATAAGATATAGGAACAAGGTAAAGAAGATACGAATGGTTATAGAAAAAGAAATAGGCGAGTTGCTTCGTTCCCGCCATCTGACGATGGGAACGGCTGAAAGTTGTACCGGCGGATATATTGCACATCTGATTACACGTGTGGCTGGCAGTTCAGATTACTTTTGTGGAGGAGTCGTTTCCTACAGCAATGAAGTGAAGCACCATGTTTTAGGCGTTTCGGAAGATAGCTTGGCGCAGTACGGGGCAGTCAGTCGTCCGGTCGTCGAGCAGATGGCGTTAGGAGCGATCCGTGTGTTAGGTTGCGACTGTGCGGTTGCCACTTCCGGCATTGCCGGTCCCGGTGGAGGTACGCCGGAAAAGCCGGTCGGAACTGTCTGGATTGCTGCCGCCCTGAAAGACATGGTCGTATCAGAATGCTGTCATTTCGGGACAGAGCGTGAAGATAATATCCGGTTGGCGGCGAATACGGCGTTGAGGATGCTGCAGCAGTTGCTATAAAATAATATGTTTCTCGTTATTTATTGGCCCTTAGCTGTGAAACATCCTGTATAAAACATCCGGTTGTTTTCTCGTGCCGTTTGGTTGGACACTTTGAATTGCGGAAAGGCCTGTTCCAGCCTTAGCACCAATGTGTCGCCTAAAGATGTATATAAACTGTCGGCGGTCGAATTATAGGGAAGACTGCCGAAATAGCAAAGATGATTTTCATTCATGAAAAGATCGGCGCCTAACCAACCTTTTCGGATACCCCATTCGGTTGAATCGGGGAGGGAAACATAGAGGTCGAGACTGTCCGATTGTACCATCAGGTTCAAAGGGGCGTTTTTGTCGAATGACTTGCGCAGGCGGTCTTGGTCGGGTAGCAGGTAACTTTGCCGGTTTCGTTGGATTTGGGCGACTTCTTCGAGTAGTTTCTTGCTGTAACTTGCCACCCATATGCCCTCGTGTTGATAATAACCGAAAAAACGGTTTCCGGTATCCGGGTAATAGGTAAAAGTGATGCCGTCCCTTTTTTGTTTCTGCGGAGCGAACGAGCCGAAAGCCTTTTGCAATGTGTTTTTCTCTATCCGGCCGACGAGGTTGTTTCCCGCTTGTGCATAAAGGATAACTCCCTGTGGATGGAAAGATAGAAGTAACCACGGGATATTCCGGTTGTTTTGGATGATGGAAAGGTAGATATCCGGAATCTTCGAGGCGAAAGCATCCCGTTCCGAGTCTCGGGATAAGATATATTTGGTGAAAGCGGCAGGGCGATTTACACTTAGGATCGCATCCGATGCCGGGGCGACTAAGGTATATAGATCAGTCCGCACCGTATCTTTCTCTTTTTGCATTTTGCCTAAAAAGAACCAGACTGCCACCAGTGTAGCGAGAGCAGCTATAACGAATGTCACTATTTCTCGCTTGTCAGCTTTCATTGTACGTTATGTTTTCTTGGGACTCAGGAAATATTTACACCAAGGTTTGAGACCACATTCTTCGCATTTGGGCTTGCGGGCGATACAGGTGTAACGTCCGTGCAGGATCAACCAGTGGTGGGCGATCGGGATTTGTTCCTCCGGGATATGCTTCACCAACTCCTTTTCCGTTTCCAACGGGGTTTTGCTGTTGTTTGTCAGGCCGATGCGGTTGGCTACGCGGAACACATGTGTGTCGACAGCCATTGCTGGCTTGTTGTAGACGACCGAGGCTATGACGTTTGCCGTCTTGCGGCCTACGCCGGGCAACTTTTGCAACTCGTCTATATCGGATGGTACGACACCGTCGAAATCGGACATCAGCATCTTCGCCATGCCGACTAAATGTTTTGATTTATTGTTGGGATAAGATACGCTTCGGATATATTCAAAGATCACTTCCGAAGTAGAAGCGGCCATGACTTCGGGGGTCGGAAAATCCCGGAAGAGGGCAGGAGTGATCATATTCACCCGTTTATCCGTACATTGGGCGGACAGGATCACAGCGATAAGCAATTGATATGGGTTGTCGTAATGCAGTTCCGTTTCGGCGACCGGCACATGCTCGTTGAACCAATTCAAGACTCCTTTATATCGTTCCTCTTTGCGCATATATTATTTTATTAGTGACATGAAATTTTTACCAAGAAGCAATCCTAAGAATACGGCTAACAATCCTAACACATTGCTGGCGATCAGGTTTAAAAGTGCCAACTTATATTCGCCTGTTTTCATCAGCGACATCGTATCTAGTGCAAACGAAGAGAATGTGGTAAATCCGCCGAACAGCCCGGTGAAGAGAAATACTCTTGCGCCCGCAGATAGATTACAAGTTTCGGCTATACTCCAACAGAAGCCGATGAGGAAAGAGCCGATCACATTGACCGAAAGTATCCCGAAAGGGAAGGAGTGTAGCATCGAACGCTGTACCCACGTGGAAACTCCGTAGCGGAATACGGTGCCGATTGCCCCTCCTGTTATAAGTAGTAAAACCTTTATCATACCATTTACGTTTTTAGTGTGTTTTTCCCCGGGCTGGTTAAGGACCCGGGGAAGATGGTAAATGATTTAGGTTCTCAACTTAATTGGCTGACTCAAACTGTCTCAGAAAACGGACATCGTTTTCGGAGAACATGCGTAAGTCTTTTACTTGGTATTTCAGGTTTGTTATACGCTCAATCCCCATTCCTAAAGCATAACCGGAATATACTTTGCTGTCGATACCACAGTTTTCAAGCACATTCGGGTCTACCATACCGCAACCGAGAATTTCTACCCAACCGGTTCCTTTACAGAACGGGCAGCCTTTTCCACCACAGATATTACAAGAAATATCCATTTCGGCAGAAGGTTCAGTGAACGGGAAATAAGATGGACGCAAGCGAATTTTCGTGTCTGCGCTGAACATTTCTTTGGCGAAGAACAGTAATGCCTGTTTCAAGTCGGCGAAAGAAACGTTTTTGTCCACATACAAGGCTTCTACCTGATGGAAGAAACAGTGTGCGCGATAGGAGATCGCTTCATTACGATATACACGTCCCGGACAGATAATACGGATAGGAGGCTCTTGATTCTCCATGACACGTGTTTGTACGGAAGAAGTGTGTGTACGAAGCAATACGTCCGGATTATGTTGGATAAAGAAAGTATCCTGCATGTCGCGGGCAGGGTGGTCTTCTGCAAAGTTCAAAGAAGAGAATACATGCCAGTCGTCTTCGATTTCCGGTCCTTCAGCAATGCTGAATCCTAAGCGTCCGAAGATGTCGCAGATTTCTTTCTTTACGAGTGAAAGCGGATGGCGAGTACCTAATTCAATAGGATAGGATGTACGGGTGAGGTCGATGTCATCATTCGTCGTCTGTACATTCTCAAAGCTGGCTTTCAGCTCATTAATTCTATTTTGGGTTGCCTCTTTCAGCTTGTTGAGGTGCTGGCCGACTTCACGCTTCTGATCTGCCGCTACATTGCGAAAATCATTCATCAGCAAAGATATTTCACCTTTTTTGCTGAGATATTTAATGCGTAATGCCTCCACTTCTTCAGCGTTTGCCGCTTTCAGGTTCTCTACTTCCTTAAGCAGAGCGTTAATCTTATTGATCATTTCTAATCATTTTTATTTTCAACGTGCAAATTTACTCCTTTCTTTGAATACTGCAACCGATTACGGTGGGTTTTTTTGAAAAAAGGGAGTCAACTATTCTCTTTTTATCAGAAATTGTAAGCTACGCCGATACCTAAAATATCTTTGAACTGAACTTTGGCGCCGCGTTTTTCGCCTTCATCATTAATGGTTTTTACGTCGTTGTCGTATTTGAGCGTGGTGTTGAGTGTAGCATTGAGGTATTTGTTAATTTTCATGTTGATCAGAACATCCCAGTTCATGTCTACGTTACCGAACTGCTTATTATAAGGAATAAAAAAGTCCACGTTTATGATCTGGTTCACGTTCTCCATGATTTTTCACAAATGTAAAAAACAGGTAGCATTCGCTTTTGTTTACCCAGACTTCACAGATCAAAGTTATTATCCGTTCATCTTACCTTTTCTTTTGAGCGGCAACCGAGGGAAGAGCTTTCTAAAACGGATCAAATGACTCGTGATGTTGCTGCCCGCAATGATGATTGTCACGGCGAGAATAATTAATAATATCCCGCAACCGATCCTTGGTGTCAAGGTTTCGCCGAACACGGCAACCCCGAAAAATACAGCTGTGACCGGCTCTAGTGCTCCCAGTATGGCTGTCGGTGTCGAACCGATATACTGGACAGCACTAGTTGTACAAAGGAATGAAATGGCGGTAGGGAAGACGGCAAGCGCGATCAGGTTTCCCCAAAGATACCATTTGTCCACAATATAAAGGTCTTTCCCGAACCCGACACGGACAAAGAATAGAGAT
>UMBI01011225.1_pt1 | contig 22890 bp, 26 predicted proteins | sample 1963911 | NCBI WGS metagenome assembly UMBI01 (sample SAMEA4835936, study PRJEB28245) | human gut metagenome | biome: gut microbiome; material: fecal sample | place: Denmark | collected 2008
AGCACAACTGCCAGCGCGCAGGAAAGCAAAAAGCCGCCCAGAATGTGCATGCTCGACGTGCCGATGGCACGCCAGAATGCCGCCGTCCCCGCCAGTGCCATCAGCCGCGCAAGGGCGGCAAGGGGAGAGGGGAGCAGCAGCGCGCCGTGCGGGTATGCCGCGTGCAGTGCCATCGCGGCAAGCTGCCAGACGATCAGCCAGAAAGCGACTGCCCAGAGACGCACGTTCTGCTTTTTTCCGCGCATGATCATCTCTCCTTTCCTTGAAATACGGCGGCGGGACAGCGCCCGCCGCCGCAAAGAATTTATGCGAAATAGAAGCTGTTATCCGGCATCTCGCCGCCGACAGCGGCGGGAGACGCATTGTAGAGCACCTCTAAATAACCGGGCAGCGCTTCAAGAAGGTCCGCCCCCGTCAGGCAGACGATGTTGCAGTAGGGCAGGGCCTTTTCCGCGACGGCGGCGTCCACGATGCCGTACTCGCCGATCAGCGCGGCGGCGTCCGCGGTGTTAGCGTTCACCCAGTCGACGCTCGCGGCGTAGTCCTTGAGAAAGGCCTCCACGGCGGCAGGATTTTCCTCCACGACCGCGCGGCGGGCAACAATGACGCCCGTGATGAGCGCCGAGCCGTTATCGAGTGCGTCCCATTCAGCATTCAGATCGAGCGCCATGCGCAGGCCCTCAATCTTGCTCTGCGCCACGGTGACGAAGGGCTGGGGCAGGAGCGCAACGCTCGCCTGACCGGAAGCCAGCGCCGCGACACACTCGCTGTGCTCGCTCTTCCAGTCGATCGTCACATCGTGATCGGGATCGATGCCGTTTTCCGTGAGAAGATAGCGCAGGGCGTATTCCGGCGTAGAGCCCTTGCCCGCCGCCACGATGGTCTTGCCCTTCAAGTCGGCCATGGAGTGCACGCTCTCGCCGTTTTCCACGATGTAGAGAACGCCGAGCGTGTTGACCGCCAGCACCTCGATCTCGCCCTCCGTCTTATTGTAGAGCACGGCGGCGAGGTTCGCGGGCACGCAGGCCATGTCGAGCTCGCCCTTGAGGAGCGCGGGCGTCACTTCATCCGCAGAACCGGCAAGGGTAAAGGTATATTCATTGCCAGTCGTTTCGCCGCTTTCGCTGTCCTTCATCAGCTTCACAAGGCCCATGGCCGTAGGGCCCTTGAGCGCGGCGATGGAATAGTTCGCAGGGGTGAACTCCTCCTGCTCGGTCTGCTGGTCATCCCGCGCGTCGTTCGGCGTCTCATCCGCCTTCTGCCCGCAGGCGGCAAGCGAGAAGACGAGCGCAAGCGTCAGGCACAGGGCCAAGAGATGTTTGAGGTTCTTTTTCATTGGTTTTCTTCCTTTCCGATGCTTCCCTCGGGTGCGTAGACCGTCTTGGCGGTGATGCCGTCCAGACGGCCGATCTTGCCCGACAGGGCGGAGATGACGTTGCCCGGCGCGTCGAGCGCCACGCTGATGATATTCACGCCCTTTTCGCGGTACGGCACGCCCATGCGCCCGATGATATACTGACCGTACTGGTGCAGAAGCTCGTTGAGCGGCTGGACAGAGCTTCCCCCGCGGACGATGATGGCCAGCACGGCGACTCTCGTTTCCATTAACGCATTCTCCTTTGTCAAAATAAAAATCATCCCTTCCGCCGTTCAGCAGAAGGGATGGAAACAGCAAATGACGACGCAGCAGGGCTGTGTCTTTGTTTTCCCTCTTCTTGTGGCTCGGAACGCATCCTCGCTGTCAGAACGGTAGAATGAATCTGGTTCGCCGCCGGTCAGAGTAGTCTTCCCGAAAGGCAAAGCGATGATACCACAGTTTTGCCATGGCGTCAAGATAGGGAAGTCAAAAGGAAAAAGCACGCCAAAAGACGTGCTTTTTCCTGTCATTCTTACTTGTCGAAGCTCGGGTTTACGTAGTAGACATTTTTCTCGTCCAGGCGGTCCTTGGCGAGGCGCAGGCCTTCGCCGAAGCGCTGGAAGTGTACGATCTCCCGCGCACGCAGGAATTTGATGGCATCACTCACGTCTGGATCGTCGGAAAGGCGCAGAATGTTGTCATACGTCACGCGCGCTTTCTGCTCCGCAGCCAGGTCCTCTGTCAGGTCCGCGATGGTGTCGCCCGTGACCTGCATGGTGCTCGCCGACCACGGGTAGCCCGAGGCGAACTGCGGGAAAACGCCTGTCGTGTGGTCGACAAAATAGGCCTCGAATCCAGCCTCCTTGATCTGCTCCTCGGTCAAATTGCGCGTAAGCTGGTGAACGATCGTGCCGACCATCTCGAGATGCCCCAGCTCCTCGGTACCGACTGTGGAAGTCCAAGGGCCACAAGCACGAAAAGCCCTTGCGCTGCAAGGGTTACAGGCCGAAAAAGAGAACGAAAACGCGAATGTGCGAAACGCCGGCTGGCTTCATTCCTTTGACGCGGACTACCACTATCGAGGCTCTGACCTCCACTACCATGTGAATGTGTCCGCTGCGCTTTCGGAGGGAGGGACGGTATGGTGAAGGAGTTTATTTCACAGCTCCCACCGGACAAGCTGACGCCCTTTGCAAAGCACCCCTATCGGGTGCAGGAGGATGCCGCCATGGACGAGTTGGTGGAGAGCGTCCGCACCCACGGCATCCTGTCGCCCTTACTGGCGCGGCCAAAAGGGGAGGGCTACGAGCTGGTCAGCGGGCATCGGCGGCGATTGGCGGCGCAGAAATTGGGCATGCCCACCGTGCCGGTGCTGGTGCGGGAAATGACCGACGATGAAGCGGTGATCCTGATGGTGGACAGCAATCTTCAGAGGGAAAACCTGCTGCCCAGCGAAAAGGCGTTTGCGTACAAGATGAAGCTGGAGGCAATGAAGCATCAAGGAATGACTTGTGGACAAGTTGGCCACAAGTCAAGGGATGCCGTCTCAAACGATGACAGTGGACGTACTATCCAGCGCTACATTCGTCTGACCAACCTTGTTCCGCCGCTGCTTCAGATGGTGGACGATGGACGCATCGCCTTTTCTCCCGCCGTGGAGCTGTCCTATCTCACCCGCGACGAGCAGGCGGAGCTGTGGGACTTGATCGGACAGGAGGACGCTACACCATCGTTATCGCAGGCACTCCGCATGAAGCAGCTCTCCCGCGAGGCAAAGCTGACACCGGAGGTGCTGTACGCCATTCTTACCGAGGAAAAGCCCAATCAGAAGGAGCAGATCCGCATCAAAACCGAGTCGCTGCGGAAGTATTTCCCGCGCAATTATTCCGCGCAGCAGATGGAGCGGGAGATCATCAAGCTGCTGGAGGCCCGTTACCGCGCGAAGGACAGGGGAGAGCGATGATTTTCGCATACTGGCGCTATACGGATTTCTCCCATACAATGTTGGCAGAAAGGGGAGAGCTTTATGGAACAAAATTTACCGCCATTGTCGCCGGTCATTTTTGAGAACGGTCTTTACTACGAGCTGTGGGGCGAGCAGTATTATCCCTGCCTTTTACCGCCGGAACCGGACACCACAGAGGACAAGCTGCTGGAAACCATCATCCGCCAGATGGCAGAGGCACAAGGCGTAAACGAGGAGCTGAAAGCACGAGACCAAATGGCGTGGGTAGGAGCCATGAACAACATCAAAAGCGCCGCGCTTGAGATCATGCGCGAGCGGTAAAAACAGCAAAAGAACAACAGCGGAGACAGGTCAATCGCCTGCCTCCGCTATTTTTATGCCCCAACGGGCAAGGAGAAACAATATGGATTATTTCTACGAGCATGAATCAGAGCTATTTACATTTTACCGTGTTCCAAAGGTGCTGTTTACGGAGGAACCATTCAAAAACATAAGTTGTGAAGCAAAATTACTTTACGGATTATTGCTGGACAAAATGGGACTTTCCCGCAAAAGCGGGTGGTTCGATAAGCAAGGGCGCGCCTTTGTTTACTATGGCATCAACCGTATTATGGAGGACTTGGGCTGCGCCCACAGCAAGGCGGAGAAGCTGCTATCCGAACTGGAGCAAGCTGGCCTGCTGCGCCGGAAACGGCAGGGGTTGGGGAAGCCGTCTGCACTGTACCCCCTGAAATTCGAAAACCGAATTTCTTGACTTTCGATTTTCGAATTTCAAGAACGCTGAAAATCAGCGTTCAGGTGCGCTGATTTTCAGCGTCTAATAAGACTGAGTAGAGCGATACTGAGATAAATATATACCAAGCCGAAAAAAGAATAATAGGGAGGATCATCAGATGAAGAACAAAGAGAACTTACGGGAAAAGCAGGTAAATCTCCGCTTGACGCAGGCAGAATATGAGCGGCTCACCCGCACCGCGCAGGACCACGGCATCGGGCGGGCGGCGTATCTCCGCATGGTGCTGCGGGGCGCGTGGCTGCGGGAGGACGGCAGAAAATCAGAATAGCTTTTTCCGCTGGAATTTGATGCAGGCCGTCACACGGTCACGGATATAAGGAACATCCCGCTTGGCGTAAAACTCCAGCGGCTCTGAAAGGGCCGCCATGATCTCTTTTTCGGCAAAGTCGCAGCGAAGCTGCGGCCCGTATAGATTTTGGGCCGCATGGACCTGTCGGACAAAGCCCGTTTTCATGGGCTGAGCCTTGAGCTGACGCACCAATGCGGCCGGTTCGATCTCCATGGGATAGTCCCGTGTGTTGGACAGCAGGCCCGCACCAAAGTCGAAGATGGGGCAGTAGTCAAAGCCATCACCGCAGCGCAGCACAGCGATGTTGTTCAGATGCCGGTCCTCGTTGCCGAACAGCATATCCACCTCGAACAGCAGCGTCAGATAGGTGCCGAAGCGGTCAAGTCCCGTCAGCCGCTCAACCTGCTCCACCAACCACGCAAGGCGGCTCTGAAGATTGGGCAGGCGGTTTACCGCGGTCTGCCAGTCCGGGCCAACGCCTTTTCGCAGCAGTTCCGCAAGGGTCAGGATGGCCTCGCCCTGACGTAGAAAATTGGCACTGGAACAGCCGTTGCGGGTATGATCGTGGACTTCCAGCCGCTCCATGCGGTAGGTCACATAGCGAAAGCCCAACGCGCCGGTATTGGTTTGTGCCAGCAGCGCAGAGGTTACGGTTTCTGCCAGCCCTTCATAGCCGAACAGATCCAGCTTGTACCAGCGGCCATCTGCCAGCCATTTTTCCTGATTGCCCTTAGACGAGGTTTCCGCGATGCGGCTTCCCGTTGTCAGTCTGATTGACATATTCAGCCCTCCACAATTTTGATCCAGCACGAATCCTCTGCCATGCGCCCTTCGGTCTTGCGGATGATCGCCAGCGGGTCATAGCAGTCCAGTCCCAAGTCAGACAGGTAATATTTCAAACCGTCCCGCTCCTGCGGCACACAGCGGTCTTTCAAGAAGATTTGCAGATCGTCCCATGTGGGCTTGCGGTTCACGCCGAAAGCGGTGGAAAGGGGAGAACTGGCCTCGTTTTCGATGGCAAGTTGATGAGTGGTTTGGTCAGCGCAGATCTTCGTACAGAGTTTATTCCCATCGTAGTAGTACAGGATCAGGAGGGCGTGAGCGCTGCTTCGGGCATTGGCCAGAAAGACATTGTAATCAGACACGGCAGGGCGGCGGATGGTGATGCTTTCCCCATCGAATTGCAGCGTTACGGTGCGGCTGCCCTCAGAGATGCCCAGGGCCTTCATCCAAGCAGATGGCAGAGCCACGCGGTAGCCATTGGCATCCGGCCCGGCGTTTCCACCCGCCTTGTTGATAAGAATATTTGCAGTTCGTTCCTCGTGCAGCACGGTCATTCACCTCAAAAGTTTCTTGCAATTATTATACCTATTGGACACCAATAAATCAAGAAGTTAATTTTACAACAGCGTTGTCACAAAAATGAAACCGCTATACAGAAGCTGAATTCGCAAGCATAGCATTTGGCCGTCCAAATGCGCTTGTTAGGGGAAGCAATTCCCCTATAACCCCTTATGAATTGAAAGGAAAAACGATCATGAGAAAACGACCAATCAAAATATCGCTCCGTTTGAATGAGCAGGAGCATGAACATTTGAAACAGCAGGCTATGCTCTCTGGCTTCCCAATGGAAGTATTCCTCCGTGCGCTGATCTCTGGCATGAACCTCCGATCCCGACCACTCGCTGAATACGCCGAAATCCGGCGTCAACTCGCCGGCATTGGAAATAACATCAATCAAATCGCTCATGTTGTCAACACCCGCGGCTTTGCCACGAAGGAAGACATTGCCGCAATCACGACAGCACAGCGGGTGATCTGGCAGATCGCAAAGCGGCTTTGAGATAGCTTATTCCAAGATATATGCCGTCTGAACAAGGCCAACGACAAAAAGCAGAGCGCGCAGCCTCCTTTCTCAAGGCTGCGCGCCCATTTTTTGTTATATCGATTAATTCCCGCTTCTGGGACGCAAGCATCGAAATATTGCTTGTGGAGATGGCATTTTGTGGTATAATTATTTTGTGAAATTATAAGTATAGGCGGAGGAGAGCGACCTATGACAATCAGTAAGAAGCTGGAAACGATCTATCATAATGGACAACCGGACGGTATCCGCTCAATTCGCCGGAATCTCTCAACGATGACCACCTATGTAATTCCCCGCCCACTCCTATCAGAGGCAAAAAGTATTTCCGGAATTACTCGTCCGGGTATTTACTATTTGATCAACGAGAGTGATGACAACAGAATTGCGCAAATCTATATTGGACAGACGCGGAATGGCATCAATCGTTTAGACGATCACAACCGTTCAAAAGATTTCTGGAACAAAGCAATTATGTTTCTTGCTGAGAGTAAGACATTTACGCTGGATATGATCAGCGGCCTTGAAAAATTTGCAATTATGAAGGCGCAGGCATCCAAGCGATACAAGGTTGAAAACAGCGTTGTTCCGAAGTATGAAATCGATGAATATGACCTTGTAGCAGTGGAAGAAGTTTACGATGAAATCCAGTTTATCATGGCCACACAGGGCTATAAGATGGATGATGCGAAAAGGTCGATCAATGAGGAACGCATTCTTCATACCACGCGGAACGGCATTGCTGCGCGCGGCATGTATGACGGTGAGAAATTTGAAGTGCTGGACGGTTCCGAGATCAACATGGATAAGCCGGCGCATTTGCAGAGCTATAATAGGCTTAGAGATGAGTTGCTGTCCAAGCAATCTATTGTCAAGGCTGGAGAAAAGTACATCTTGAATGTTACATTAGATTTCAACACACCGAGCGGCGCAAGCAACTTTGTACTTGGAGGCTCGACAAACGGCTGGATAGAATGGAAAGACAGGGACGGAAAAACCTTGGACGAGCTGTTTAGAAAGCAAATTATAAATGATGGGGAGGCCCGTAATGGCACTTGAAAATAAACTTGGCATCACCAACTCCGCCGAGCTTGCCCGCGAGGAGGAGCGTATCAGCAAAAGAAAAGCCGTGGAACTATTTGAGAGCGGCGCTCTGGACAAACTGGCACCCGGCAGATTCACGTCACTGCAAGCCATTCATAAGGCGCTTTTCGAGGATATTTATGACTTTGCAGGCGAACTGCGCACGGTGAATCTGGCAAAGGGCAATTTTCGCTTTGCGCCGCTGATGTATCTGGAGGCGGCGCTGGCCAACATCGACAAGATGCCGCAGTCCACCTTTGACGAGATCATCGAAAAGTATGTGGAAATGAATATCGCCCACCCGTTCCGAGAGGGCAACGGCCGCAGCACCCGCCTGTGGCTTGACCAGATGCTGAAAGCCGGTATCGGACAGGTGGTGGATTGGAGCAAGGTCGATAAAGAGGACTACCTACTGGCCATGGAGCGCAGCCCCATCAAGGACGTGGAGATCAAGGTGTTGCTGAAAGCGGCTTTGACCGACGAGATCAATAGCCGCGAGGTCTATATGAAAGGCATCGATCACAGCTACTATTATGAGGGGTATATGACCTTCAAGGCGGAAGATCTGAGCAAGGAATGAGGTGCAGATTGATTTTGCGGACAAAAGCGCTTCCCAAAGTATCAGTCCCAAAGTTTCAAAGTATCAATTTGATACTTTGAAATGCTCGCTGGAGGAACTGGCTGTTTTGGAGCGGGTCGCACAGAACCCAAGCATCAAGCAGCAGGAACTTGTGAGCGCAACGGGTAAATCCATCGCAACCGTGAAGCGGATCATAACGTCCTTGCAGGATAAAAACTATATCCGCAGAGAGAACGGCAAGAGATACGGCAAGTGGGAAGTGCTGGTTAAATAGAAAACTTGGCTTAGAGAGAAGGAATTGTAAAACTTTGAGAGGATTGGATTCATGATTACAGGCGAACTGAAAAATAAAATTGACGGTCTTTGGGATATTTTTGCGGCGGGCGGTCTGGTGAATCCACTGGATGTGATCGAGCAGATCACATATCTGATGTTCATTCACGACTTGGACGATTCGGACAATCTCCGGGCGAAAGAGGCCGCCATGCTGGGACTGCCTTATACCAGCATTTTCACTGATGAGGTGCAGGTCGGTGACCGTACCATCGACGGCCAGCAGCTTAAGTGGAGTGTATTCCACGATTTCCCCGCCGGAAAGATGTACAGCGTGATGCAGGAGTGGGTATTTCCGTTCATCAAGAACCTCCACGGGGATAAGAACAGCGCCTATTCCAAGTACATGGACGATGCCATTTTCAAGCTGCCCACGCCGCTTCTGCTATCCAAAGTGGTGGATGCGCTGGACGAGATTTATCGCCTGATGAACGAATCTCAGGCGGTGGATGTGCGGGGCGATACCTATGAATATCTGCTGAGCAAAATCAGCCAGTCCGGCCGTAACGGTCAGTTCCGTACCCCGCGCCACATTATCCGCATGATGGTGGAGCTGATGGACCCGAAAGCCGACGACGTGATCTGCGACCCGGCCTGTGGCACTTCCGGCTTCCTTGTTTCTGCGGGTGAATACCTGAAAGAGCACCGCAAGGAAGAGATCTTCTTCAACCGCCAGAAGAAAGATCACTACATGAACCACATGTTCTTCGGCTATGACATGGACCGCACCATGCTCCGCATCGGCGCGATGAACATGATGACCCACGGCATTGACAATCCCTTTATCGAATACCGGGACAGCTTGTCCGATCAGAACCCGGACAAGGAAAAGTATTCTCTGATTCTTGCCAATCCACCGTTCAAGGGCAGTCTGGATGCCGACACCGTTTCGGCAGATCTGCTGAAAGTCTGCAAGACCAAGAAAACGGAACTGCTGTTTTTGGCTCTGTTCCTGCGGATGCTCCGCATCGGCGGACGCTGCGCCTGCATCGTCCCAGACGGTGCGCTATTCGGCTCCTCCACCGCACACAAAGCCATCCGTAAGGAGCTTGTGGACGGCAACCGGCTGGAGGCCGTGATCTCCATGCCTTCCGGCGTATTCAAGCCCTATGCAGGGGTGTCTACCGCGGTGCTGATCTTCACCAAGACCGGCCACGGTGGTACAGACAATGTGTGGTTCTACGATATGACCGCCGACGGCTTTTCGCTGGACGATAAGCGCAGCCCGGTGGCAGACAACGATATCCCTGATATCATTGCACGGTTCCGCAATCTGGATGCCGAAAAAGACCACCAGCGCACGGAAAAATCCTTCTTCGTGCCCAAGGCGGAGATCGTAGAAAATGGCTATGACCTGTCCATCAATAAATACAAGAAAACCGAGTATAAGTCCGTGGAGTACCCGCCTACGGTGGAGATTATGGCGGAGCTGCGGAGGCTGGAGAAGGAAATTGGCGAGGAAATGAGCAAGTTGGAAGAACTGCTGGAGCAGGAATAATTCGGATTTGTGGGGATGAGCGGATGACTTTTGACGATGTACTTGTAATAATAAATGGTCGAAACCAAAGGGCTGTCGAAAACCCGAATGGAAAGTATCCAATCTACGGCAGCGGTGGAATTATGGGTTATGCTGATAGTTACATTTGCGAAGCGGATACTGTGGTTATTGGGAGAAAAGGAAGTATAAATAACCCCATTTTCGTTGAAGAACCTTTCTGGAATGTTGATACCGCTTTTGGCTTGGCCGCCAAACGCGAAATACTGCTTCCCAGATATTTGTATTATTTTTGCCGAAACTTTGACTTTGAACGGCTGAATAAGGCAGTGACAATACCAAGCCTTACCAAATCGGATCTTCTTAAAATTGAAATCACGCTCCCAATGCTGGAGACTCAAGAAGATGTTGTTAATAAGCTGCGGAAAGTTGAACAGATTATTCAAGCAAGGAAGCAACAGCTCCAAAAGCTGGACGAGCTTGTCAAAGCCCGATTTGTCGAATTGTTTGGTGACCCGATTTCAAACTCTCATGCCCTGCCAGAGGCAACATTGCCAGAGTTAGGCGAATTTGGACGGGGAGTTTCAAAGCATAGGCCACGGAATGACCCTAAGTTGCTGGGAGGAAAGTATCCACTGATTCAAACAGGTGACGTTGCATCTGCCAACCTGTATATTACATCATATACTACCACCTACTCTGAATTGGGTTTAGCCCAAAGCAAGATGTGGGGCAAAGGGACTCTTTGCATAACGATTGCTGCAAACATAGCCAAGACAGCAATTCTTAACTTTGACGCCTGTTTCCCGGATAGTATTGTTGGATTTACTGCGAATGGGAGAACGAATAATATTTTCATCCACTATTGGTTTTCTTTTTTTCAGGAAATACTTGAATCACAGGCACCAGAGTCAGCCCAAAAGAACATCAATCTAAAAATTTTGAGTGAACTGAAGGTCATTGTACCATCAAAAGAAAAACAAGATGCGTTTGCCGCCTTCGTCGAACAAGTCGACAAATTAAAAGCTGCCGTACAGAAGGCATTGGACGAAGCGCAACTGCTGTTTGACAGTTTGATGCAGAAATATTTTGGATAAAGCTTTTGTAAATTAAGTGATATTTTCTGACTGCTTTTTTGACCATTTTGTCAGAAGGATATGTGCTATACTATACGTAACAGGAATAAAAAGTGGAGCTGCATGAAAGGAGTGAATATTATGTATTTCACAAATGCAATGTTCAATTCTCAGTATGTCAATCCCAATTACTACAATCAGCGGCGAGATTTGATCCGACAGTATAATTCTTGGCAAGATTCGGAAGTAATCAAAGCGGCTCACGCGATGAGTGATCTCTGTAATGCCGTTAAAAAGATGGATGAGCAGCATCAGCAAGAAGCGTTCTTTGCGTGCTTAGAAGTCATGGCAAAAGAATTTCAGTGGCGGGCTGATTGATGTGAAGGGGATGATGAGTAATGACAACACAGACAATCAACGAAATTTGGAATTACTATCTCACATTAGAGGGTGACATTACTAATACCTCTCGCTTTATTGAACCTTCTGGGCAGGAGAATGTACATTCCTTTGAGTTTGCCAAAATCCTGATTCTTGCGTGTACAGAATTAGAGTCTGTTTTCAAATTGCTCTGCCTTGAAATCACAGGAAAACAGCCGGAAGGAACTATCGGGAAGTATAAGGAAACGATTTTGGCCAGATATCCCCGTATCGTGGATGCAGTTGTATCTGTTAAAAGGTGGGGAAGAACTATCGCCCCTTTCCAAGGATGGGACATCGGAAAACTTTCGTGGTGGAACGCATACCAAGAAGTAAAGCACAACCGTGGAGAATATTTCTCGGGTGCATCATACAGTAATGCTGTATATGCCTTATCAGCACTCTATATTTCAATTCTTTATTTGGCAAGGACAGCAAATGTTGATTTTGCTGATTACACCAGTAATTACATTGAGAGCGACTATAGCAAAACAAGAATAATCTATGGCGCAACAAAAAAGTTGCCTGATTTTGAAAATATTACCACCTAAAAGCGAGGCGATACGCCATGACCAACTTTGACATTTTCGCTGCCGATCCGCAATTCGAGCCCTTTGCCTCCGTAGCGGTATCTGCGGAAAGAATTCTACATATCGACCCCTCCGCCTGTGTGCTGAACTGCCGCAGGGCGATGGAGTTTGCCGTGAAGTGGATGTATTCTGTGGACAAGGCGCTGGTCATGCCTTATCAGGACTCTCTGGTGAGCCTCATGAATACCGAAGACTTCCGGGACATCGTGGGCGCGGACATCTGGCGGCGGATGGATCTGATCCGCCGCATGGGAAACAATGCCGCCCACAACGGCAAGAAAATCACCGAGGAGCAGGCGGCGCTGTGTCTGGAGAACCTGTATGTCTTTCTGGATTTTGTGGCCTATTGCTACGGTGAGAACTACACCGAAGGGCATTTCGACCGTGCGCTGCTGACGGAGAAAAGTGAAGCTTCCGCCGCACCGGTGCAGGAAGCGCCGGAGGTGGATCTCGCTGCACTGATGGCGGAGAACGCTGCGCTGAAGGAGGAACTCACCGCCCGCCGAGCCGAGCAGCAGCAGACCTATGTGCCAAAGCCCCTCGACCTGTCTGAGTACAAGACCCGCAAGCTGTATATCGACACCATGCTCACAGATGCGGGCTGGACAGAGGGCAAGGACTGGCTGAATGAGGTAGAGCTGCCCGGTATGCCAAACAAGTCCGAGGTGGGTTATGCGGACTATGTGCTCTACGGCGATGATGGCCGCCCGCTGGCAGTAGTGGAAGCAAAGCGCACATGCGTGGATGTGGCCAAGGGACGCCAGCAGGCAAAGCTCTATGCAGACTTGCTGGAAAAGAAGTATCACCGCCGCCCGGTCATTTTCCTGACCAATGGCTTTGAGACCCGCATTACGGACAATATCTATCCCGAACGCAAGTGTGCCGCTATCTACTCCAAGCGGGATCTGGAAAAACTGTTCAATCTCCAGACCATGCGGACAAGCCTGAAAAATGTCATGGTGGATCAGAAGATAGCCGGACGCTATTATCAGGAGGGCGCCATCAAAGCTGCCTGCGATGCCTTTGCACGCAACCGGCGCAAGGCGCTGCTGGTCATGGCCACCGGCTCCGGAAAAACGAGAACAGTTATTGCCCTATGCGATGTGCTGCTCCAGCACGGTTGGGTGAAAAATATTCTCTTCCTTGCTGACCGCAACAGTCTGGTCACGCAGGCCAAGCGCAGCTTTGTGAATCTGCTGCCCGATCTCTCCGTTACCAATCTCTGCGAGGAGAAGGATAACTACACAGCGCACTGCGTATTTTCCACCTATCAGACCATGTACAACGTCATCGACAGTGTACAGGACGAGGAGGGCAAACTCTTCACCTGCGGGCACTTTGACCTTGTGATCTGCGACGAAGCGCACCGCTCGGTTTATAACAAATACCGGGATATTTTCAATTATTTCGACGCGCCGCTGGTTGGACTGACGGCCACGCCAAAGGATGAGATCGACAAGAATACCTATGAGATATTTGAGCTGGAAAACGGCGTCCCCACCTATGGCTATGAGCTGGCGCAGGCGGTGAAGGACGGGTATCTGGTGGACTTCCTGTCTGTGGAGACAAAGCTGAAATTCATGGAACAGGGCATTGTCTACGATGAACTTTCCGATGCGGACAAGCAGGCCTATGAAGATACCTTTGAAGATGAAAATGGCGAGCTGCCGGAGAGCATTGCATCATCGGCACTGAATGAGTGGATTTTCAACGAGGACACCATCCGGCAGGTGCTAAACACACTGATGACCCACGGCTTGACCATCGACTACGGCAACAAACTGGGCAAGACCATCATCTTCGCAAAAAATCACACCCATGCAGAGAAAATCCTCGCGGTTTTCAATCAAGAATATCCGCACCTTCCCGGCTTTGCCAAGGTCATCGACAACTATATGACCTATGCCCAAAGCGCCATCGACGAGTTTTCTGACCCGAAGAAGCTGCCTCAAATCGCCATTTCCGTGGATATGCTGGACACCGGCATTGACGTGCCGGAGGTGCTGAATCTGGTGTTTTTCAAGAAGGTCATGAGCAAGGCGAAATTCTGGCAGATGATTGGGCGAGGCACCCGTCTGTGTCCGGGGCTGCTGGACGGTAAGGATAAGGATAAGTTCTACATTTTCGACTTTTGCGGCAATTTTGAGTTCTTTCGCATGAATAAAGGCAGACCTACCGCCAATATGATCCCCCTGCAAGGTGCGATCTTCCATCTGAAGGCCCAAATTGCCTTCAAATTACAGGACTTGGCGTATCAGACGACGGACTTGATTGCCTTCCGCAAGACGCTGGTGGAGGACATGGTGCACAAAGTGCAGGAACTGAACAAAGAGAACTTTGCAGTGCGCCAGCACCTGAAATATGTGGAGTTGTATGCAAATCCCGATAACTATAACGCCCTGACCTATGAGGACACGCTGCTCATGGGGCAGGAGCTTGCACCGCTCATTACACCGGAAGAGGACGATGCCAAGGCGCTGCGGTTCGACGCGCTGATGTATGGCATCGAGCTTGCCTATCTCGCCGGAAAGAAATACGCTAAAGCCCGCAGCGACCTGTTTAAGAAAGTTTCCGCTGTTGCATCTGTGGCGAACATCCCGGAAATTATGGTACAGGCTGAGCTGATCGACAAGATTTTGCATACGGATTACTTGGAGGCTGCCGGGATCAATGAATTTGAGCACATCCGGGAGAATCTGCGCGACCTCATCAAGTATATTCCGGTCAGTAAAGTGCACTATGATACGAATTTTGATGACGAAATTCTGTCTGTGGACTGGAAAGAATCTGAGCTGGAGAACGACGATCTGAAGAACTACAAGGCCAAGGCGGAGTTCTACGTGCGTCAGCACATGGATGACGTCGTTATTGCCAAGCTAAAGAGTAATGTTCCTTTGACTGCGGAGGATGTGCAGGCGCTGGAGAAAGCACTCTGGAACGAGGTCGGTACAAAACAGGATTACGAGGCCGAGTATGGCCAGAAGCCGCTGGGTGAATTTGTGCGGGAGATCGTCGGGCTTGATATGAATGCGGCAAAGGAGGCTTTTGCGCAGTACCTGAACGATGCCAGCCTCGATAGCCGACAGATCTATTTTGTGAACCAGATCGTGGAGTACATCGTCCACAACGGCATGATGAAAGACCTGTCCGTTTTGCAGGAAGCGCCGTTTACCGACCACGGCAGCATCGTGGAGGTGTTCACGGATCTTACAGTTTGGATGGGAATTCGAAATACCATAGAGAAAATCAATTCAAATGCTGTCGCGTAAGAACAAGCACGGTTACTGCTATTTCCAGTAACCGTGCTTATTTTTACAGTTCCAATAACTTTTGCGCTCTTCGCTGCACCTGCCGCTCCATCATCCTCAATCTTTTTTCGGGCAGGTTATAGCGCGAGTGCTTCTTGAACTTGAAGTTCAGCAGATGCCGCAGCTTCTCGCGCAGCTCCGGCGTCAGCGCGTCCTTGGCTGTGCCGAGAAAATCATCGTACACGCTGGGGTACAGCGTTTCGATATATGCCTCCAGCGCAGCCTCGTCCGCCCAGGCGTCCGCGCCTGCAAAGTTAAAGAGAGAATTGCCATGGTCGAACAGGGGAGCGGGGGAGACAATGGTATTCGTCCGGTTATCGACCATCACGCCGAAGTTTCCAAAATGCCGGTCCACATTGCAGATCACCGCATCGAACACCAGCATTTCGTTCAGTGCGTTGACAAACTCGACTCCCATCTTCTCGTAATATGTCCTGACAGCCCCCATGCCGCCCTTAGAAACGAGATGTCCGATCGGGAGGTAGGCATACGCCTTGTCGGTAAAAAGCTCGCAGGTGGAGCAGAGAACGCCTTTCCAACGGGATAAGCCGTAGGGGATCGCGTGAACGCCCATGGCGGCGGCGATTTGTGCGGCGTAAAACTCAGAGTATGGTTCGTTGCCGGTATTGGCCGCGCCCTCTGTGCCGCCCTTATAGAGATACACCTTACCGCCGATGCGCCGCCAGCATTTGCGGAGCATTCCGTTGGTGGTAAACTCCGGGCTGGAGAGTAGGGAAGTGCGGACGCTGCTGCCATAGCCGGTAAAGGCAAGCTCTGCCAGAACATTGCTGAATGGGTTGTCGTAGAGATTTACCTTGCCGAAAGAAGCGGTGTCACCGTTCTCGATGACCCAATAGCAATCGTTAAGGGATAGTCCTTTACAAATGCTGATAATACTGAGCGGTCGGTTGAGGTTTAAGCCGCATTTTGCCAAAAGGCTATGGACATAGGCACGATTCTTCGGGATCGTGCGGCGGCGCAGCCAACGGCTCAATCCGTCCGGTGTCAGCGTCAGATCAAGCGGCAGCAATGCCGCTTTTTCTTCATTTGTCCAAAGAATTTGGATCTCCGGCTCACTGGTATCGGTCGTTGCGGAGAATTTAACGAGCGGTTCATCGAACTGCTTTAAAATATAGTTCATGATAAATCCTCCTCAAAAGTTACTTCAGACCACACAGGAAATTTTCTACATTCAAATACTGAACACCCTCGGCAAACGTATCTTTTCTGCGATAAAGAACGAATTTACCGCTGATCGGGCCAAAGCGTTTTTCAACGATTTGGCATTTCTCTGCATCACGCAGATGAAGTGTCTGCTTTTCGTTGGCCTCGGTGCTGTGCTTGATTTCATAAATGCGGCAATTTTGATTAGTTTTATCATAGATCACCATGTCAAACTCGCCGCCGGCATCGAACTTGAATTTGAACGCTTCCATCGTACTGGGCGCGGTTTTGCGGACTTCCAGCAGAACAATGTCCTCCAGCATCCGGCCCTTTACATCGTCCAGAATCTTTCCTGTGATATATGCCTTATCCGCTTCGGAAATCGATGCGAAATAGGCGTCCTGCATCAGGGAGTAGACCAGAGCCTTTGCGATGGCATAGCGCATACCGGGCTGGGAAAAGACGATATGCTCCGCCTGCTTACCGCTTTCGTACCGTTCCGGACAGTTGACGATCAGATCCAGCATAAGCAGATACTTCTTCACTTTGTCGATATGCTCCTGCGTGATCGGGACGGTTGTTTCACTCTTTTCCTTGACCTCAATGATGGCCTTTAATCGCTCCAATATTTGCTTTTCATTGACATCATAGAGAACGGTCGCCCGTTCCGCAGGGAGATCATGCAGAAGCAGATCCTTTGCGGAGCCAAAGTCATGGGACTTAAATTCGTCCTCCACCACGCGCAGCACAAACCGGTGGTTCATGTGCTGCACAATGCGGTTGATGACGTTGGTCAGCTCACCTTTTTCGTAAAGTTCCCGCAGTTGATTGAAATATTCACCGTAATGGTCATTTTTCAGCGTGCGCTGAATGTTACGGCTGATGGCGGTATCAATATACTTCCGTGTGCTTTCGTCGTCCCGAAACGCGACCTCGTCAAAGGCGGCATCCGGATCGCCAAAGCTCATATTTTCCATTCTCAGCGTTCCGCCGTATTCAATATAAGAATCGACAGAACAGATGTTCAGGAGCCGCGCATACTCCCGAAAGGGAATAAAAGAGGTGTGGATCGTCACGCTTCTGTCGTACAGTTCATCGCGGTTTGCCATAGCGAAGCCAAGAGAGTCCGTACCGGAAACAACGATTTTCATGCCCATCATGCTGAACACATCTGAAAGCACGGCAGCGGTGTCGATGAAGTCGCCCAGGAGCGTAATTTCATCAATAAACACATACCGATAGCCCAGTTCAAACAGAACTTTCAAGTCCTTTGTCAGCCGCGACATATCATCGGTGGTCTGCACCTTGATGTAGGCCGTTTTTTCTATGGACAGTTCGGAAAGCATTTGAAACAGAAGTGTTGTCTTTCCGGTCCGGCGGAGACCGTATAAAATACAGATCTTCCCATCATAGGAGCCGTTCACAAACTTCTGTAAGGTGCTGAAGCAGTCCCGCTTGCCGTATTTTGCCACGCTGTTTGCCAACGCCTGCAAGCCCGCACCTGTGACAACATTCGTATGAAACTCTGGCATTTGCGAGGGTACAGCGGCTGTGACAACAGGCTGACCATAGCTTTCCAGCTTTTGATAAATCGCATGGCATCTGGCTGTGTTTGCTTTTGCGGCATCGTTTTCGTAATTCTGATAGTTGCGTGTGGACATACCGAGGTATTCCGCACATTGGGCCTGATTCAGCCCTTTTGAAATACGCAATTCTTTTAAGGTCACGCTCATCACCTCGCCTTTATTATATCACAGTATACGCAAAACACAAGAAAACTACGCATATATTTCGTATTTTCTTCGCTTATTTTTCGCCTTTCTTTTTTGGGAGCTGCGTAAGCGCATCTAATTCTTCATAGGTCAATTCACCGTTCACGTAGCGGTTTCGTGCATTCTCCGCTTGTGCTTTCCAGATTTGAAATGCGGCATCTGTGTAAATAGCCGGAGTACGGCGAACACGCATATCATAGGTTTTGATCCGCTGCCGGATGAGCTTTAAGCCATCATCGGCAGCGATTTTCTTTTCATGCTTCTCTTTGACTGCGAGTTCTTTGCAGCTTTTTCCGGTATCACCGACTGACCGATCACAATAAAGAGCTTTGGAAGAGAACGGGATAAAGTAACGATGACAATATTCACACTTTTTCAATTCAATTCCTTGCTCGACCATCTCCAGCAGTTCTGTCAGCAGCGTCGCGCCCAAATCGTCCGAGCCCTCGATGCGGGCAAACCGGACGGACTTTGGTGGCGTCGAAATGCGGTCTGCCGCCAACACCGGATCAAAATTCTGCTCATCTACATACAGCTTTCGTTCTGCGCGCATCTTCAGGTCCAAACCGGCGATCGCTGTGGCAGCTTGAAAATCGCGGCTCATATAGAGCGCCAAACGCTGCTTGGCGCTCAACTTAGATCTGTCCGGCACGAGCACGGCATCTGCAAAGGCGGAAAGTTCCTTTTGCAGTTTCTCAAAACCTTCCATGCGTTCATCAAGCACGTCTGCCAGCTTTTCTTCAAAAAAGAGGGACTGCACAAAGCGTTCCCCAAAAGGGTGGATCATGCTCAGCTCGTTTTTGATCTCGGTAATGGCTTGATTTTCCATCATGGGCGTTGTTCGCACCAGTAATTTCGCCCGTAAAGAAGCGAAATCTGTGGACAAAAAGGCAATAAGGGTTGTCCCGAGACGATATTCCACGGGCTTGAAATCCGTTTCTACATATTCCTTTTTGGGGCCAAAACTCAAGCAATACAAGGCTCTCAAGGCTTCTCCTCCATTCGTGGACACCGCTGTGCATCGTGTGTGGTAAATCATTTGTCACGCGAATAGTTTACCACATATTGAAATCTCCGTCAACGCTTGCTATCATTTTTGTGGAAGTTGAAATTCAGCACAAACGATCTTCCACGAAATTGAATGACCGCCGGAGCGTTTCTCTTTCGGGGAAGCAGGCCATGACCGTCTGATGACGCGAGCGTGCCAAGGATCAGAAATCGAGTTTCCGTCAGGCAGGAAACCGCTTCCGGGAAAACGGCAAACAAGTTCACCGGTCTCTCCGCATAGTTTCAAGGAAAGGGGGGGAGCAGGATGGCAAGCAAACCGGAGCTGCTGCATAATCAGGCGGCAGACGAGATCGGGCAGGACTTTCTTCTCGCATACCAGCGAGCCGTCCTGCTCGCCTTGCAGCGTCAAGGGGTTCTTAACGAAATGCAGTGTAGAAACTGCGTACAAAAATTAGAAGAACAGATAAGAAATACAGGAAAACCAAAACCTGTAAAGGAATAGTGCCTTTCAGTATTCACACAATTGCAAAGGCACATTTTGTATCGTATGATACCACGAAAAGGAGGAATTTTTATGTTACAAGTAGCAGCGTATTGCCGTGTATCCACGGATAAGGAAGATCAGGCAAATTCCTTTGAAGCGCAGCAGCGGTATTTCCGCGAGTACATCCAGCGCCAGCCGGATTGGGAGCTGCAAGGCATCTATGCTGACGAAGGATTTTCCGGCACATCGACCAACAAGCGCGTGGAGTTCAATAAAATGCTCCATGCGGCGGAGCTGGGACAGATCGACCTGATCGTGACCAAGGAGGTCAGCCGTTTCACCCGCAACACAGTAGACGCACTGCAAATCACCCGCGAGCTGCGGCGGCGCGGCGTCGGCGTGCTGTTTCTCAATGACAGCCTGGATACCCGCACCAACGATGGGGAACTGCGGCTGACGATCATGAGTTCCTTCGCACAGGACGAAAGCCGAAGGACCTCTGAACGCTCCAAATGGGGGCAGATGCGCAGCATGGAAAAGGGCGTCGTTTTTGGCGGCTCGCTGCTGGGTTACGACGTGATTGGCGGCAAAATAACCGTCAACCCGGAGGGCGCGGAAGTTGTCCGGCTCATCTTCCATAAGTACCTGCAAGAGCGCAAAGGGTGCAGCACCATCGCGCGGGAGCTGCGGGAGGCCGGTATTCTCAGCAGCAAGGGCAACTGCCTTTGGTCGTCGGCCACCGTGACTAAGATCCTAAAGAATGAAAAATACTGCGGTGACCTGATCCAGAAAAAGACCTACACGCCGGACTATCTGACGCACGAAAAGAAGTACAACCACGGCAAGGAACCGCTGGTAGAACTAAAAGATCACCACGAGCCCATCATCGACCGCGAAACGTGGCAGGCTGTGCAGCGGGAGCTGTCCCGCCGCAACCGTGCGACAGGCTGCGGCGGACACGGCAACCGCTATCCGCTTTCCGGCAAAATTCTCTGCGGTGAGTGCGGCAAAAGCTTCTCTCACCGCACCAAAAAGCGGCAGGACGGAAGCTCCTATTATCGCTGGTGCTGCTTCACCGCCACCAACGAGGGCCTGCGGCGCACAGACGGCGCAGGAAATGTCATCGGATGCAGCGTCGGACGGCAGATACGGGATGATATTGCCATGGATCTTCTGCGGCGCTCCGTGAACACCGTGACGCTGGATAAAAAAGTGATCATATCGAACCTCGCCCGCGTTGTGGAAAGCGTTCTGGCGTCCGGCGAGGACAGCGGCGAGCTGGAGCTGCGGCGGCTGGAGCTGGAGCTTGAAAAGCTGCAAGCCCGCAACGACACCATCCATGACCGCTTTTTCGACGAGAGCATCACCAAGGCTGACTATCAGCGCGCCAAAGCCCGCTGTGAAAGCGAAATGAACCGGGTACAGGAGAAAATCGCCGCGATCAAACAGCGGCAGACGCTGAACACCGACACGCAGACCCTAAAGCCGGACATTCGCGCCGCCATCACGGGAATCGTCAGCGGGCGCACGGCGGACGACGACTTTTACGGGCATCTCCTCCAGCAAATGACCGTGTACCGGGACGGCAGGGTAGAGGTGGCACTCAATCTGCTGCCCGCCAAATGGGTCTATGTGCTGGACGGACTGGAAAAATACCGCGCCAAAATTGGGGGCCATGACGCTTCCTCTGTACCGATGTCGGTCAGCAGGCCCTTGAGCTCGGGGTAGGGCATGGAGTAGCGCTGGGAGAGGTAGCGCAGCGACGCGCCGAGCTCGCCGTCCGGGCCTCCATACTGCGAGATGATCGCCGCGGCAAGCCGTGGATTCGGGTTCTTGATCTTGACGGGGTACTGTAACTTTTTCTCATATACAAACATTACTTTTCTCCCTCCAGATCCCACGGCCACGGATCATTCAGCCACTTGAAGCTGCCGGGCGTCACGTCCGTCTGCAAAATCGGGCCGTACTGCTTTTCATAGGCCTCGCGCCCCTCGCGGCCGAGCTTGATATACGACCAGTAGAGGTTCAGAACCTCGGTGTCCTCCGGGTGTGTGGTGAGATAAAGCCCCAGCTCGTCGATGGCAAAATCGAGCGCCATCAGCTCTGAGAGCGCCGTGTTGACGGCGGGGAACTTCGTCTTCATCTGCGCGTGGAAGGGAAGGTTCAGCCCCGGAAACAGCGTACCGGCCTTGAGCGCGTCCTGTTGGGAATAGCGCTCGGGGTCGTTTTTCTGCACGGGGACATAGGGAAAAGCCAGCGGCGCGCAGCAGCCGTTCGGCAGTGTGCCCACGCCGGACTCGGCGCGCATGGCTCTGTTGTCGTCCAAAGAAGTCTCCTCCTTGCAAAGAAATCGGGCATCCGCCCACACCATCCTATGCAGCGGGAGAAAAAAGGGAAGCGGGGCTTTTCTTTTTGTTCAAAATCCTGTATAATGAAAAGCACATAAGGCCGCGCCGCGGGGCATACATTGTTCCGGGGTGAGGGGTATTTTGTTTATCGTTTTCGGAAAAAAGGCGTTTTACGCCATATTCGCGCTGCTGCTCGTGCTGACGGCGGCGACCGTCAGCATGCTTCTGCCGCCGGAGGCGGTGGAGACGAGCGTGTCAGCGCCGACAGGGAAGACCGTCTGGGTCATCGACGCGGGGCACGGTGGGGAGGACGGCGGGGCCGTCGCCGCCGACGGCAGCAAGGAAAGCGACATGAACCTCGCCATCGCGCGGTGGCTCGACGCGCTGCTCGTTTTTCTCGGCGAGGAGACGCGCATGACGCGCACAGAGGATATCTCCATCCACGATGCCAGTGCGTCCACGCTGCGGGAAAAGAAGCGCTCCGACCTCGAAAACCGCGTGGGACTGGTCAACAGCACGCAAGGCGCTATCCTTGTCAGCATCCACCAGAACAGTCTTCCGTCATCCAAGCAGACGCACGGCGCGCAGGTGTTTTACGGCAAAAAAGAGGGGAGTGCCGAGGTCGCGAATGCGGTGCAGCTCGCGCTGAATCAGACTGTCAACGCGGGCAATGAGAAGACAGAGAAGGCCATCGACGCGTCGATTTTCCTGATGAAAAACATCACCGCGCCCGCGATCCTGATCGAGTGCGGATTTTTGAGCAACGAGAGCGAAACGACGCTTTTGAAAAGCAGTCAATACCAACAAAGATTGGCCGTTGTGATCGCGTCCGGTCTTTTACAGCAGTAGCAGTAAAGCAAAAGAGGTTTACAATATGGCAAAGGCAAAAAGCGTTTTTTTCTGCACAGAGTGCGGCAACGAAACGCCCAAATGGGCGGGCCGCTGCCCGAGCTGCGG
>UMBI01037912.1_pt1 | contig 21751 bp, 10 predicted proteins | sample 1963911 | NCBI WGS metagenome assembly UMBI01 (sample SAMEA4835936, study PRJEB28245) | human gut metagenome | biome: gut microbiome; material: fecal sample | place: Denmark | collected 2008
TTTTTGTATTTTTCGGTACATTTTTTCTTTATTTCTGTTATAATACAGATTAACGCTTATTAATTGTGCTTATCTATGGAGGCTTTTTTTACACATGAAGAAAAAAACTACTGTTCAGTCAGTAAATAAACATTCTACTCCTCCTGCTGAGGAGACTAAGATTCAGGAACACGAAGTACCTGGATTGATGACATTGTCCGATTCCATCCTGTCCGGTGCTGTTGTTGAATATCGTAAAGCCGGTTATAGTTTTGCCCGGCACTTACATACAAATATTGAGATTTATCGGATTCTTTCCGGTGAATGTTATATGGATATTCAGTCGGAAACGATCCACTGTACAGCGGGCGAATTTATCATGTTACTCCCCGATGTAGTTCATTCTTTTTATCTGAATGACACATCTGACTGTGAATTTCAGCATATTCACTTTAACCCTGAGATGTTTTCCACGATTGTTCTTGAAGATGAGGGAGTTTTTCCTATCACCCTGATGCATGCGATCCTCTTTTCTGCCCAGTTCTATTACCGGATGGAATCTGATCCAGTCATCGACGAACATCTTCAGAAGCTCATTACTCTCTATGCTTCATCCAACAGTCTGTTCTCTGCTGCAAATATTAACGTTGCACTGATGAACCTGATGTTGTATATCCTTGACCATACAGAGACAGAGCATGGATTTTCCGAACCACAGCTTCAGAACAGCTATGTTGCTTATACACTGAATTACATTCGGGAAAATTTTACCCAGAAGATCCGTCAGGAGGATATCGCCTTGCAGCTGCATATCTCTGTCCGCTATCTGAGTAAGATCTTCAAAAATTATATGGGGGTAACCCTTTCTAATTACATTAACATTTACCGGATCAACCGTTCCATCGAGTTAATGCAGAATACAAGTCTAACGCTGACAGAAATCGCTCTGCAGGTCGGATTCAAAGATTCCCAGCATTATTCTAAGGTCTTTATGAATGTAATCAATGCAACACCATCCCATTACAGAAAAGCGATTTTGAAATAAAAACCACAAAAAAATTCCTTCCAGGAAACCCCCGGAAGGAATTTTTTATTCTTTTATTGCATTGAAAATTCGGAACTCACTTCAGATTAGTTTGTTCTTCTTCTCCTTGCCATTACTGCAACGAGTCCTGCTGCCAGGCAAAGCATTGCCATTCCTGCTACATTTGATGTATCACCAGTCTTGGCTGCTTTCGCTACATTTGATGTACCATTTGCAGTACCGTTATTGGATGATCCATTGTTGAAAGAACCATTATTATTTGATCCGTTATTCGCATTGCCGTTGTTATTTCCGCCATTATTATCGGATCCGTTATTATCGTCTTTCTTGTCATCATCCTTATTGCTGTCGTCCTTCTTATCATCATCTTTTGCTTTCAGGGCTGCTCTTGCTTCTTTTACAGCCTGTACTGCTGCATCAATCTCATCCTGAGTTGCATCTGAATTCTGAAGAACTGCATTTGCCGCATCGATTGCTGACTGAAGAGCTGCAAGTGATGCTTCTGTATACTTGTCTGTTGCTCCGACAACTTCTGTTGCATCTGCAACCGCCTTTTCAAGCTCCTCTTTTACAACCGGTGCTTTCTTCTCTTCGAGTGCTGCCTTTGCTGCATTTACAGCTTCAACCTGTGCATCTACCTCTGCCTGGGTTGCGTTGTCATCAGCCAGAACTCTATTGGCTGCATCAATTGCTGTCTGAAGAGCTGCGATGGATTCTTCTGTATACTTATCTGTCAGGGCTGCTTCACCCTCTGCTGCTTTCACTGCAAGTCTCAGTGCAGATTTGTCTGCCTTCTCTTTCAGTGCTGCAATCTTAGCTTCTACATTTGCTTTTGCATTGTCAACTTCTGTCTGAGTTGCATCTGCTTTGTTGTAAACTGTCTGAGCTTCATCTACAGCATTCTGAAGTGCTTCCAGAGAAGCCGGTGTATAAGCGTCTGTCTGTGCGAGCTTCTCATTTGCTGTATTGATTGCTGCAAGCAGATTTTCCTTTGCAACTGTCATTGCATCTTTTGCAAATGTTACTGCAATCGTATGGTTTGCTGTTACGTCTGAGAATGTATATTCTGTTACAACGTCAACTGCAGTTCCATCTACTGTAAGGCTGTCTACATGATATCCGTCATTCGGTGTGATCGTGAATGCTTTGGATGTTCCTTTGTAAACATTTGTTGCTCCTGTCGGTGCGATCTTTCCACCATTACCTGCTGTTGCTGTAATTGTGAACTGAGTCTGGATGTCAGCAATCTTTGCTGTGATCTCAGCTTTCTTCGCATCTACATCTGCCTGAGAGCTTGCTGTTGTCAACTGCTTTCCTGCATTTACAAGTTCCTGAAGCTCTACAAGTGCCGCTGCAGAATATTTATCTTTATCTGCTGCATTGAGAATTGCCTCTGCATTTGCGATCGCTGTCTGAAGTTCTGTAAGGTCAGCTTCGTCTGCCAGTTTTACTAACTCGATATCGAATTTATCTGTCTGTGGTGAATCTCCGTCTGGTGCTGTAAATACAAGAGTTCCTGCTCCTGCAGTTGTAACAACCATGTTAAATTCAACAGTCTTTGCCTGAAGCACATTATTCACCTTGGAGTTCGGTGTTGCCACCTGACCGGCAGTGATCTTTCCATCCTGCTCACTCCATGCAAGTTTATTCGTATCAGAACCACTTCTATAAGTTACTGTTACTTTATAAGTTCCTGCTACCGGTGCATTATAAGCATAAGCAACTGAATCTGCTCCTGTAGATGTCTTATTCAGAGAATTAATATACTTTCCATTGCTTGCCCAAGCTTCTGAGTTTACTTCGCATCTCCACTCTGTTGCTCCGCATGCCTCAGTAATTGTTGTTGCGTGCTCTGCTTCCAGAGTCTTTGTCGTTCCCTTTGTTGTCGGGAATTCAAATGGATTTGCTGCAGTATAATTTGCAAATGCAAATGTTGCCTCAATTGTATGAGCTGCAGTTACATTTTCAAATGTATAGGAAGTTCTCTTTCCTACGGATGTTCCGTCAACTTTAACATCGCTGACTTCATATCCATCATTTGCCGTGATCGTGAATGTTGCACTTTCACCTTCTGTAACAGATACCTTGCCGTCTGCAAGACCTTCTGCTGTGATCGTACCGCCTTCACCTGCTGTTGCTGTGATATCATAAGACTCAACTGCAACGTTCTTTGGTGTAATAATGAAGTAATCAATTCCAGGTCCCTTATTTGTATTCGGGGCTGTGACAGAGATCATTCCGTCTCCGGCTTCTGTTACTTCAATATCAAATTCAGCAGTTCCAAATACAACATTATTATTTTCCTTTGTAGGATTAACTTCTAATGTCTTCTCTGTGATCTTTCCGTTTGCTTCAGTGATCTTGATACCATTTTTTTCATTCTCCATAGAACCGCTGCGGTATCTCATCACAACATGATATGTACCTGCTTTTTCTGCATGGTAAGCATACGTTATTACATCCTTATATGCCATATCAGTCACAAATTTTCCATTGCTTGCATCACTGTTATCAGTAATATGCATTGGCCAGTCCGGATCTGAATCTGTATCGTTGCTGTTCGTCACTTCTGTCGCAAACTCTGCTTCCAGCGTTGCACTTGTTCCCGGTTTCCATGGGAACTGGAATCTGTCATCTGTTGTATATTGCGTACGTACTACAAGAGCTTCTTTAGCTGCATATAATGTAGAGTATGCATTTTTGATCTGTGTATCTGTAGCATTTACATTTGCTGCAACAGTCTTTGCTGAGGAAAGTGCCGCTGCAAACGCTGTCCATCCTTCTGAATAAAGATGTTCTTTTAATCCTTCAGATTCTGTGATCAATGTATTAAGTGAATCTCTTGTAATTGCATCAGCATCAAGAATTGTTACTTTGGCTGAGCTTGAAAGTCCGATTACCGGGCTGCTGCTTGAAAGCTCCAGTGTAAAATATACATCCCCGTCCGTTGTCGGCACACGGTTTGCATGTGCTGCAGGACTGATTTCTTTTTCTGACTCGCCATTTGCAAACTGAACGGTAGAAATCAACTCTGTATTGAAATGCTTCTGAATCGCACTTCCTGGGTTTGGCTCAAGTTTCGCTGTGATTTCACCTGTTGTTCCACCAACACGCTTGATCTTGACAGCAAGATCACTGCCTTCGTTCATCGTATAGGTTTCATTTTCAATTTCGAGCATACCTTTTCCGCCATTGTTAATGACATAGGCTGCCTCGACACCGATTGCTGCTGTCGTCTTTGCTACCAGCTTCAGTGTATGATGTCCGTTTTTCAAATCCGCCGACTCAAAAATCTTTGCTCCTGTTGATCTTACGGTATCATGAGTATCAATCGTTGCAACCGGAGTATCCATATCATCAATATAGACATATGCCTGACCATGCCCTGGATCTTTTGTTCCCATCAGATATACTTTTGTTCCGTCAAACTCATAGGTAAAGCTTGCACCCGCTTTATTTGACCAGGTATTCTGTCCATTAATATAAGTAGTTCCCGTCTGTGGATTCCATCCTGAAGAACTAAATTTAAACTTCGTTTTATCATTTACACTTGTCGAATCCATTCCATCCGGAGCAGCCCCACTCAGCTGGAAGCCTTTGCTGGCTTTATAAACTCCAACTTCGCTAAGTTGCGGAACTTTTCCTGTTGATGTTCCGACAGTAATTCTTACCTGAGTTGCAGATATTGGTGATGTTCTGATCAGTCGTTTTGATCCAACCGTCACACCACTTTCCATGGTCTGCCAGCTTGCATTGTCATTTTCTTTGTATTCAACTTTATAGCTATTGATATGCTGTCCATTCTGGATTGCCTCTTCGATTGATACAACATCAAATCTCTTTGCAGAATCCCACTTGATCGTCAGGCTTCCACTTGTTGTACCATCATCTGTTGTCCAGTATGTAGCATCATCATCATCCACTGCATTTCCCGGCTTGAAGTCAATATCATTGCCGCGAACATTACTTGCTGTAATTGTTGTTCCATCTGCTTTTGCAAGATTGGTTCTGAATGTATCCTGAACATTCTGGCCAAATTCCACAACACGATCCTGAATCGCCTTGTCTACTTTTCCCTCATTATTCGGAGGCACATTCAAAAGTAATGTTGCATTATGACCAACTGATCTAAAATACATCTCTGCAAGGTTTGTCAGAGTTCTTGGAGTATTTTTCTGTGTTCCCCAGAACCATCCGGATGTAATTCTTGCATCTGCCTCCGGTACTGTCCAGTGATTACCATCTTCATATCCATTGGAATATCCGTCTGTCGGATCTCCTTTGTAATCTCCGGTACGCTGACTGTCATCATTATAGATCTGACCATCACGGATTGTTGATTTTGCCCATGTCGTATCATCTGCAAAACCATTTTCATTTCCGATCCAGCGGACTGTTGTATGAGTTCCTGCTCCGAACAGCATACAATCTGCTTTATAGTCTGCTTCTCTTCCTTCATATTTCTGAATTGTTGCATACCACTTTTCAAAATTGTATGTCTGCGGTACATTATTGTAACCGTTCGCTCCATCCATCCATACTTCCACGAAATGCCCGTTATTTCCGTATTTCGGATTGCTCAGGATTTCTTTAAGCTGATTATTATAATAGTCATTGTAGGCATTATTGATCGACCCACCATCTGAACCAAAGGTTGACTCTGCTACATCCCATGGTGAAAGATATAATCCCATGTCCATATTGGCTGCCGTACACGCTGCTGAAATTTCTGCGAGGATATCTCCCTCTCCATTTTTATAACTTGTACTTGCAATATCATAATCTGTATAAGAACTGTTCCAGATACAGAATCCATCATGATGCTTTGCTGTTACAATCAGCTTTTTAAATCCTGCATTTTTCAGTGTATTTACTAATGTTTCTGCGTCGAAATCACTTTCCAGCGTAAAAATCTCATCTGGAGTTCTTCCTTCATAAAGCTTTTTCTGTGTTGACTGGTCAAATCCCCACTCCAGTTCATTGAATGTATTCGGACCAAAATGACAAAATGCTGCAAGTTCATCCTTCTGATACTTATACTGATTTGCATCAGGTACTGTATCGTCCGGTGTTGGTGCTGCAGTATCTTTATCTGTGCAGTCCGCATCTGTTACGCCATTTTCAGCGGCATATACCGTAACTCCTGTTGTTCCAACAGAACTGAAAATCGTCGTAACTCCAAGAACTAAGCCCATAAGCATTGATAAGGCTTTTTTTCTCATGTCTTTCCTCCCATTATGTTATCAAAGCGAAGGAGATCAGCATTTTTCATAACCTCCCCCGCTTGTTTCTAAATTTCACATTTACAAAACTGCAAAGTTTTTAGTTCTCTTTTTTACGCTTTACTACAACGCCTGCTGCCGCTGCGGATGCTGCCAGTGCAAATGCCCAAACTGCTACGTTTGTCGTATCGCCTGTCTTAGCTGCTTTCTTAGTATTGTCTACCTTTGTTGTAGTCTTATTGTCAGACTTGGATGTGTTAGAAGGATTGTTCTTGTTGTTATCAACCTTTGTATCATCCTTCTTATTGTCACCCTTGTTGCCGTCGTCTTTCTTTCCGTCATCTGTCTTCTTTTCTACAAGAGCATTGAGGGCTTTTGCGATGGCTTTATTTGCTTCGTCAACCTGAGCCTGCGTTGCATTTTCGTCATTCAGAACGGATGCGTACTGATCGTAAACTGCCTGCAGGGCTTTCAGTGATTCTGCTGTGTACTTGTCTGTTGCTGCAAGTGCTGCATCTGCCTTTGCTGTAGTTGCCTTGAGTTCTGTCTTATCAACTACTGTCGGATCAGGATTTACAGCATCTTTCTTTGTTGTAAATGTAGCTGCTGCCTTTGCGGATACATTGTTATTTGTATCAACAGCTTCTACCTCTACTGTGTATTCTGTTCCTTCTGTAAGACCTGTCAATACATATTCTGTTGTTGCTACCAGTGTATCATTTACCTGAGTTCCATTTACATATACATTGTATCCGGCAACTCCTTCATTATCTGTAGAAGCTGTCCATGTAACAGTTGCACCTGTCTTTGTAACATCAGATGCTTTTACGTCTGTCGGAACGCTTGGTGCTTCTGTATCGACTGCCTTTGCTGTTGTAAATGTAGCTGCCTCTGATTTCTCAGATACATTTCCTGCTGCATCTACTGCTTCAATCTCTACGCTGTAATCTGTAGCTGGTGTAAGACCTGTCAGATCATACTCTGTAGCTGTTACCAGTTCTGTGTTTACCTTTTCTCCGTTTACATATACGTTGTATCCAGTTGTTGCAACGTTATCCAGAGCTGCTTCCCATGCAACATGAGCTGTTGTCTCTGTAACATCTGCTGTTCTTACTGCTGTCGGAGCATCCGGTGCTTCTGTATCAACTACTGCCTTGTCAACGTATGTGATGATCGGAGTAACATGAACAGACGGCCTGCTTGGATTGCTGTTGCAGCTTGCTGTTACGCGGATCACATCGCCCTTGTTCAGTTCAATCTCATCAAAATTTGCCCAGTCTGCTGCTTTCTGATTACTTGTTGAAAGTGTTACACTCTGTTTTACTGTATCATTTACAAGAAGGCTTAATGTAACTGTTCCGCCTGAGTTTCCAGCCTGACGCAGATACGGCTCACCATCTTTTACATTGAAGGATACTGTACCGCTCTTCGGTGCTCTGAATACCATTGCTGTCGAATAAGAAGTCTGCGGTGGAGCAGAGATCAGTCCATGAATGGAATCGCTCATTGCTGTACTGTGATTTGGAGCATCTACACCAACACCATAGTATGTATTCAGTACCCAGTTTGGATAAGTATTATCATAAGCTGTCATATCAGCCCAGTCGCCATTACCGTTCTTCTGCTGTGCAAACCATACATTTCCCTGCTGCTGTCCTGCATAGTCCAGTGTCCAGTTGTATGTATTCTTCTGAGCTACCGTATAGTCATTTGTTGTTCCGTCTTCAGCCGTGATGCGTACTGTCACTCCTGCTGTTACTGCATCTCCGTCAGCTAATGCTGTTCCATTGTTCAGTACGGAAACTGTTGCTGTATCAGCTACTGTGATGTTCTTCTTCAGCTCGCTGACTGTTGTAGCATTTGCTGTTGTATAAGGAACACTCAGTGTCTTTCCGCTTACCATGTAGTAAGAAGATTTCAGTTCTTTATCAGAACTTGCAACTACTGTATAAGTTACATCCTCCATTCCTTCATAAGAAAGAACGACGGTTGCTCCACCTTTCACGATATCTGCATCGCCAAGAACTTTATCACCATTTTTTACAGTAACTGTAACGCCTGTATCAACGATGATGTTGTTGCGGAACTGCTCTACTGTTGTATTCTTCGGAAGATCACTTACATTTGTTCCTGAAATTGTGTATGTATTGGAACGAAGTACAAGTGCTGTAACTGCATCACTTTCTGCTGCTCCGATTTCCGGTACTGCTGTGATTGCATGTCCGAAGAAGTCATGATCGATAGAATAACCATTTCTGTCAACAATTACTTTACCAGCATTGATAGCCGGTGAGTTTGCTGCCAGTTTGTATCCATCAAATTTTGTAGTAGCTGTCGGATCTTCATGCAGTCTTGCCTGCTTGTCCTCTGCTGCTGCAACCGGACCTGAACCTGCATCAACAAGTACTGCTGTTCCTGCGGATACCTTTACTGCATTTGCATCAGTTGGGTAATTGGATACATTGTAGTACAGGTTGTTGTCGAATACTTTATTGTTGCTCGGATTCCAGTTTGAAACTGTTGCCGGTGTACTTCCTGCAAAATAGAAAATATTATTTTCTGCTGTAACCGGTCCACCATTTCCATGACTTCTATGCCAGATTGTATTCAGTCCCGCTTTAATATAGAAGGTATTATTGTAAACCTGACAATTTCCTGTATTTCCAGCAGGATCCAGCGGTCCCATATCTTCATTCTGGCTGATGTTGTAACGGAATGTATTATTGATGGACTGCGGTCCACAGAACATGATCGTACTTGCCGTATTACCGTGACTGTAGTTGTACTGATAGTTTGTTCCATCACCGTAGTCAGCATCCCAAGGCTGTCCGTCACCATTACCGCTGGATGCATTCAGCGTTGCGAAGCATTCATTGTACTGGAAAATGGCATTTTTACACTTCCATGGCCAGATACCTGCTGCCACACGTCCTGCTCCAACGTCCTGTTTACCAGTCTCATTTCCATTTGCATCCAGACTTGGCTGCTGCTGTGAGTAGTCTGTTTTATTAATCTGCTTTGCTGCATTCTCTGACACATTATACTGGATCAAAGGATTGTCACAGTACATTGTTGTAATCGCATCTCCACCGACATTGTTCAGGTAGTTATTCTCGATTACAACCTTGGATGCTCCATATGTAGACATCACCTCATCTGACAGAGAAGCATTTGTGAATCTTCCCCACTGATAGGTATATCCAACTGCGATTCCCCACCGGTTTACTGTATCAAGATAGCAATTCTTAATCTTAACATCATTGTATCTTGCAACACCTGTTGTTGCCTCATTTGTCGGTTTCTCCATGATAAAGTAGATACCACCATTGGTCATGTGCTTATTATAGACGTTACCTGTTACATCATGAATGTAAAGATCATTCAGTACGATATGATCTACTGTTCCATTATCTTTTGCAACTCCGGCAACACCGGTTCTGTCCATTGCATAAGCATCATTGTAGTCACGTACATTACCATTTGAATCTGTTTCCGGTACTTTATCTGTCGCTCTGTTGTTCGTCAGTTCCAGACCATTGATCTCAATGTATTCTGTATCCTCAATCAGAATACAGGAAGATACTTCACCTTTCCATTTATGGTTCTGGTTATCCAGTGGATTTCCATAGTTCAGATTCCAGCGTCCCTGACCATTTGTATTGATCTGCGGTCTGGCTGCACTCTCATCTCCATAAGTTGAAATAACAACCGATGCATCTGCACTACCGCTGTCCTCCTTCGTAAAATGAAGTGCCTCTCCATTGAAGACAGATCCTCTCTTAAAACGTACCTGATCTCCTGGTTGAAGATTCACTGCATTTACCTGTGCCAGAGTTTTAAATGCATCATCTTTGGAAGTACCTGTTGCATTTTTATCGGCATTTCCATTTTCGGAATCAACATAATATGTTGTTCCTGTTGCAGTGTTCTGTCCTTCAGCATTAACAGCAACTGCCGGCGTCATTGATGCAACCGTAGTTCCTGCAAGCAGAAGAGCCAGAGCACCGCTCATCCATTTCTTCTTCATAATATTGCTCCTTCCATCATTTTATATTCTTCAAGGTAAACCGGTTTACATCTGCCATGTTTCCGTCCACCTGAGAATCAGTTTCACGCTGCGTGATGATGTCATCATATTTCTTTTCACGCAACTCACGTTCCACCGCAATTCTTGCTGTCTCCAGATCAGCATTCTCTTCGCTGTCCCCGAAGATCCACTCACGGCTGTTGTAGTGTTCCAGTATCTCGTCCTCTGTCAGTTCCATGCCCTCACGGGTATCATCATTGCAGTATTTTTCTTTGAGTGTACTCATTTCATACTGGAGATAAATCTGAAAAGTATACTCTTTCAGTCCATAGACCACTTCCCCATTTTCAACCTTTTCACTCCGCTTTGCATTTTCGTCTTTCCAACGCTTTTCCAAAGCCTCATAACTGCTGTCTGATACATCACCACATTCTTCTGCAAGGTCATAGACCGCATGGATGTATTTCAACTGTTCCACTGTATTTTCCGTAAGAATTTCGTAGCCGTATTTTCCATCATACTTTTTCTCCCAGAAGCCATCTTCATAAACGGCATCATAGTCCTGCTGAATCTGCACCTCTGTATCATACTCTACAGATTTCATGCAGTTCACATATTCATCTTTACTGATTGTATGCCCCCCAACAGTTAAATCGAATCGATTATCAATTCTGTATCGGACGACCCCGGCAACAATTCCCGCAACCGCGATCACCAATACTGCAATTCCGATCTTCAGGAACTGCTTTTTTCGATTCTTCATACTCCGCATCCCCTCCTGTTCTGAAATCTTGTTCTTTCTACGCACGAACTTACCCACTCTGACTTAATACTATTATAACAACAGCAGAATTTTTCAACTCGTTCTTTTCGGTTGATTCCCACGCTTATTTTGTCTAATTCGGAACATTCTTTTCATTTCTCCCTTGACTGCTTTTATTCTCTCTGCTATATTACATATAGAACAGTATGAATCGTACTGTTTCTTTGCATACAATAGTGTAAAAAGTAATGCAGATCAGATGATACAAATGTAACGGAAAGATATGAGGGTGAGTCTATGAAAAGAGATTACTATGAACTGCTCGGACTGGCGAAAGGTGCTGATCCGTCAGCAATAAAAAAAGCCTACAGAAAGCTTGCTAAAAAGTATCACCCGGATACGAATCCCGGTGATAAAGAAGCTGAAAAGAAATTTAAAGAGATCACTGAAGCTTATAATATCCTGAGTGATCCTGAAAAGAAGAAACTTTATGACCAATTTGGTCACGCTGCATTTGACCAGAGCGGTGCTGCCGGTGGAGCCGGCACCAGTGGTTTCCATGGTGGATTCTATGGAAGTGGCTTTGGTGGAGCCGGATTTGGCAGCAATGGTTTTGGCAGTGGTGGTTTCAGTGGTGGCGGTTTTACCGGAAACGGTGGGTATCAGGAATACCACTTTGAGGGTGGTAATATGGATGATATGTTCGGAGATATTTTCGGAAATATGTTCCACGGAGGAACATCCCGCAAGACTTCTTCCGGTTTTGGGAACGGCTTCCATGGTGGGTTCCAGTCCGGTAATTTTCAGTCAAAGGGATCCGATCTGAATGCCGAAGTAACCGTTGGCTTTGATGAAGCTGCTTTTGGTTGTGACAAGGTCATCACATTACAGGATCCAAATGCTCCGGGAAATCTTTCCCAATCACTGAAGGTTCATATTCCTGCAGGAATTGACACCGGTAAGACGATTCGTCTCCGTGGTAAGGGAATGCCCGGTGTAAATGGTGGAGATGCCGGGGATCTGATGTTGAAAGTTAAAGTTGCTGACAAGCCGGGATATGTGCGAAATGGAATGGATGTCTATACGACAGTTTCTGTACCTTTCACAACGGCTGTCTTTGGTGGTGAGGCACTGGTTCAGACTTTATATGGCAATGTGCTTTGTAAGATCCGTGAGGGTACACAGTCCGGTTCTAAGATCCGTTTGAAGGGAAAAGGAATTGTTTCCATGAAGAATCCTTCGGTTCACGGTGACCAGTATGTAACGGTTCAGATTGAAGTTCCAAGACACTTAACTCCACAGGCGAAAGAGAAGCTGCGTGAATATGAGGCCTTGGTCAGTGGAAATGCAAAGAGTGCTTAAGATAAAATATGCTCCTTCAGGCAACAGGTTTTCTTGTTCCTGTCTGCCTGAACGGAGCATATTTTTTATTCAAACATCACTCTTTCATCTCAATTGTCTTTTTTCTTTTTGAGAAAATTTGCAAGAAGCATCATTGCAGAGACCAGTACCCCTCCTGCCACCGGTACAACCGGAGTTGTATCGCCGGTTTTTGTTGCTTTTCCAGATTTTTTTGTACCCATCGCCGGATTTTTCTGGTCAGCAGATGGCTTGCCACTTCCTGTCGTCTGTCCTGCACCATTCGAATTATCCGGAGTAGATGGCTTGCCTGGGGCAACCGGATCTGGATCTACCGGATTCGGATCTACCGGTTTTGGATCTACCGGATCTGGGTCAACCGGTTTTGGATCTACCGGTTTTAGTGCTTTCTGCTTCTCAACGAGCGTATCAGTTGCTGTTGCTACCTCTGTATGCTTAAGTTCCTTTTTCGTTTCCTTGGCTTCCAAAAGAAGTTTTGCAGCAGCTAATGCACTTTCAAAATCCGATGTGTCTTTATAATCTTTTACTATAATTTTCTCAGCTTCCTCTACTGCTTTTTCCAGTGCTGCAAAGTCAGCATTTGTCGCAAGTGGCTGTAATGCATTTATTGCATCCCTCACTTTTTGGGTCATCTCATCAACCTCACTCTGCTCTGTCCGTGGATTGTCAAGTACTTTCTCAGCCTCCGCAAGAATCTTGTCCAGACCGGCATAATACTCTGTCATATATACCGTTCTGTCTAATTTTTCTGCCTCATCTACTGCCTTCTGTAACTCTGAAAAGTCTGCCGGGATGTATGCCTCTTCTACATAGAAATTATCAACATAATATTCACTGCTCTGTCCTGTAATATCTACATAGCAGTCTTCTTCATCACCTGTTGTAAACTCGAGAACAAGCTTTCCACTCTGGGCATTTGCCACCGCACTTGCAAGCGTCTTTGAAGCCTTATCAGATTTTACTGCAAAAGTAAACGCATTTGCACTTGGTGCTTTATATTCAATGCCTACTTTATACTCTGTATTCGGTTTAAATCTAACCGTTGATGGAATGGTTCTCATATAATCTTTTGCACGAATCTTCAAAGAATAGTTTCCATCAATCACATCCGTCGTATACTCTGGATTCACTGGATTTTTCTGAGATAAATGCGACTGATCAGACTCCGTAGACACAAATACTCCAAAGCCCTGATCTACATTTTCAAAATCCTCCCAATAAGTATACTTATTCGGATCCGGGTTAGTAGAAGCATCAACTTTTGCCACCCGCACATCATCAAAGTCAACAACCGATGTATCGCTTTTTCCTGCTGCTGCAGAAAGCGTTAATTTGACCGTGTCAGATGCCGCAGTAAAACGTACCTGCATACGCTGAGCCTTAGTCAAATATTTATCATTATGATGAACTCCATACGTGACATTACTCTGTTCCATATAATTTGAAACTACTTCGTCCCCGTTCTTTACCTCAATTGATGCTTTTCGTCCATCATCAGTAATGCACCATACAGATGCCGAATAAGCCTGCCCCGGAACCAGACCTGTTAAAGTCTGACTTACCTGTCCATCTTTTGTTCCCTCTATATAAAGGTGTGCATTTCCAAGACTATTATCCTTAATCTTTATATGATCTACACTATCAGATGTAGATGATGGTTTCCACTCATCAAAATTATAGGAATCGAATCCCATATCTTTCACAGGAGATCCTGTAGACCACTCCATTGTATCAGCCGTATCAACTTTTACAGCATCCTCTTTGTAAAGTACATATCCTGTTTTTGCTGTCGCATCAATTGTTACTTTACGTCCTGTCACAGGAAGCGTTTTCTTATCAGATTTTCCTTCTGCAGACAGTTTATAAATCGTTACCTCAGTTACATTTCCCCAGGATTCCGGAAGTGTCCAGGTACTTGAACCTCCATCTTTATTATAATGATAAATCTTACCCTGCTCATCATCATCCTTTTCCCATGGAATGAAAATCTTATTTCCTTCGGCAACTTTTTCACCGTCCAGCGTAATAACATTAACGTTATTCACGATCTCAGTTACTACTTCGTTACTATTTCCCAGAACTGCCCGCGATTCGCTTTCATACTGCATCAGCGGATACTGTGCAAGGAACTTAGCCGGAAGTACTTCGCAATAAAATGTATCCAGCGAATCATTCATACTTGCTGCATTATTTCCCTGTGAAGACTGCTGCCAACCGTCAATACCAGCACCACCTTTGCTTGCTCCGCCTGTATCGCCGCCGTTGTTTCTCGATTGTATTCCTCTGAACAAAGTTGTTCCCTGGAAAATATCAGACTGGTTGTTCTCTACAAAACGAACCAGATTTCCTGCTCCTTTAAAGTTGCCTGCCCCGGTCTGAATACCATGGACAAATACACTGTGGGAAACCATTTCATCAGGATTCTCTGTTCCAAGAATAATGTTGCGGCCTTTTATATTCTGTATTAATTTATACATCGGCCATCTTGTTCCAAAGAATACATCTACATATGTCGTATCAATCTTTCCCTGCGTATCTTTATCGTATAATTGCGAAAAACGTCCATCCAATCCATTTTCTGATGTGTCAAGATCGTCGTTCTCACGAATAATGCCTTTTGAACTATCATACCAATCCCAGGCCGGAAGGCTTGCTGCAAGCTTTCCATACTGCGGAGCTTCCGGGTAAGTATCTGTCTGGTTTACATGAATACCTATTTGTGCATTATACTTTTCTGCCTCACTCAGCAAAGTGTTGAAATCTTCCAGACCACCAGCATGCTTATTATAATTTGCATAATCCGGATGAGATGAGTCATGTCCTTCACCTTGATATCCCTTGATAATAATATTCTGCACAAATCCATCTGTAGCCAGATACATCTTCTTCACATTATCCAAAATACGGAGAAATGGATATTGAGCTTCGGATCCTACATTCATTGCGATCATTGTCCAGGAGTCTGTCACTTCGTCCGCTCCACTTTTTCTGGTCATGCACTTATCCCGAAGTACAATCGCACCATCCTGAGCGTCTACTTTTCCATCTCCATTGCAATCTGCTGTGACCGCTACCTTGACTGCAGGCAGATACATTATCTCTCCATCCAGTCCACGGTAAGTATACTCATTCATCCATAAACCTGTAGAATTATGGTCTCCTGCCGCAAACGTCTGGTATGCTACTTCATGACGGTTTTTATATGATTCTCCACTTAATGCAGCAGCAACATTCCGATTACTTAACACTGCAAGCGTCGTCTCATTATATGCTTCTGATGCATTGGCTGAAGAAAGCGAAATCGCATTCTGTCCCTGATAATTATTTACAGTCAGCTTTCCGTCCGCATCTTTACTTGACATAGAAATCAAACTGTGACGCGGGAAATTCAAAGTGTACAGTTTCGTCTGATCATCAACTATATTTTTTACATTCATAGAAAGGACATTTCCTTCTACAGTAAATATAACATCAAATGAAATTCCTGTCGTCGCCTCTGACACATGATAAACCGCTTTATTCTCACTGATATCTGCTGTAACATCCGGTGTATAAAGTTTATTATTTAACTCAATCTGATGTAATGCAAGTTCCTGTCCTTTTACAGTCTCCCCACCGTTCTTTAATGTATAATCGATTACCCGTGGGAATGCACGGTCCAGACGGACTGTCATGGCATCTGACTGAATTGTTACAGGCTCTGTATTTTCCACAACTGTCGGTACAGCTGCATTCTCCTGCGTAAACTTCTGGATGAGCATTCCATTATTACTTCCGGTTCTGAATCCCACTTTTCCCGGATTTGTCGTAACATTACTAAGTTCTCTATTAAGAATTTCCTCATTATCAACAAATACTGTCACATACTTGTCCACAATCCTTACTTTTATCTTATATGGAACCACTCTATTTGCAAGAATAAAACCACTGTCATTATATTCACTTCCAAGAAGTGACTGTCCCTGTGCATTCCAGATATTCCATCTGGTATAATGCTGATTATTCTGTGAAGACGGTCCAACATAGAAATACTCATTATCACTTACATACCGGAGAACTGCCCCATATCCACAATTATCATTCATTGGATCGTATGTAAATTCAATTTCCTGGTCTTTCAGGCTTGCCGAATTATCATCAATAAATACGCCATCTCCCTGAAGCTTCATGGCACCATTTTCCAGACTCATAGAACCGCTTCCACTCTTTTTCGTAAAGCCGTCTGCTCCGTCTGCCGCAAAATTTCTTGTATAGGATACCGTCGGTTCCGGAATGTTAATATTAATCGTGAATGTCTGTGTCTGCCCATCTTCGAATTCAAAAACCAGCTTTGTACTGGATTGACTTTTGATCTTTTCAAGATAAGTTGTCTTAATTGTGACATTCTGACCATTTACAGTATAATCCGTTCCCCTTTCCAATACCTCTGATCCATTTTTAATCGCACTTAATGTATTCTCGCCTGTTATTGCCACTTCAATATCCTGTGCTGCCGCTGTATCCTGTTCAAGTTTCACACTTTTCGGATCAATCGAAACTGCTGAAAAAATATCGGAAGTTTTTATATTGTCAAACTTCAAAGCACATCCATGGGTTTCTGTTGGTTCTCCCCAGACTCTCATTCCAATCTGTCCGGACATCGTATCACTAAATGCATCTACTGTCTGATCAATAATCACCTCTCCATCCTGATAAACCTTGATCTGCTTTCCACGATACTCCAGTTTGATATGATGCTTCTGGTTTATATCTGATGCATCAAACGTCGTCTTTGTGGAATTAAGATCTCCCCAGTTAGAAGAACCTTTCTGCCAGAACCAGTGAGTACCGTCTACTCCAATTCCTTCCCAGTCAGAGGAAGAATTGTAACGGAACAAAATCAACATTCTCGCCCCATTCGGTCCTTTCGTCAGGGTAAGATCCATTTCAAGAATTCCATCCTGACGGGTTTTGGAATTTCCATATTTGAAAAAGGACTCTCCTGCAGACTCAAGTACCATAAATCCATCATCACCCTCACCATTTTGGAAAGTGATCGTTCCATTTGCCCCATCTTTTACCCAGCCGCCCTGACTGTTCTCGTCGGTAAAATCGATCATCTCCTGCGTCACCGCTGCCTTTGCTACATTCCCCGGTATCGGTACCGCATTTGCAATCATACAAGCAGATAAAGTTGCAATGGTAACTCGCTTTAATTTGTTTTTCATAAACTCGCCCCTCCATGCCATTAGATATTTTGCCTATTTTTTATCTCTGTGCCATTTTCCTTTTGCATATAATTATATCTTTTTTCTTCTTTTTTTTCAATATCGGCGTTTCTTTTTATTTATTTTTGTTATTTTATACAATTTTATCGTGCTTGTTCCATCACTTTGCTTGTTCCCCTTGCTTTTTATATAAGAAGGCTGCAAAAACATTTCTTTCAAATGCTTTTGCAGCCTTCTTTACCTCTCCAATCATTTTCTTTATCAGGTGGAATTCTGTTCAATTCCTATGTGCTTCCCTATTCCTGTTCTTCTTCCATCTCAGCCCGGATCGTATCTTCAGATGCTGCCATTGCCTGCAGGGTCATGGTAAGAAGCTTTTCAAGTTCCCAGCCCAGTTGCTTTGCACCTCTTTCAATGACTTCTCTTGAACATCCCGCAGCAAATCCTTTGCTTTTATATTTTTTCTTCAGAGATTTTAATTCCATATCTTTTGTACTTTTTGACGGACGCATCAACGCAGCCGCCCAGATCAGACCTGTCAGTTCGTCTGCCGCAAATAGTACTTTTTCCATCTCATGAACGGGTTCTACATCAATCATCTTTCCACATCCTACTGTGATTCCGTATCCATGAGAACATACTGCATGGATCAGATCTTCTGTAATTCCAGCTTCTCTTAAAAGCTCCGGTGCTTTCAAACAATGCTCTTCCGGGTACAATTCAAAATCAATATCATGAAGCAGTCCTGCGATGCCCCAGTATTCTGCATCTTCTGCGTATCCCAGTTCATTTGCATACCACTTCATAACAGCCTCTACAGTCAGAGCATGTTGAATGTGAAATGGATCTTTATTATATTTTTTAAGTAACTCAAAAGCATCTTTTCTGGCAATATGTTCCATGTTGTTTTCTCCTTTTTATCCGCAGTTTTCCTACCATTCCGATAGGTTATATTTTACTTTGATCTTTACTGCTTGTCAAGGTGGTAAGCATTTTTACATTTTTTCTGTGTAAACATTTTTACTTTTTTGCCGCAAGTATTCTCATGATCCTCTGCCGGTTATACCGCTGCATAATTACAAAAATCAAATCCATTCCTGCAGATACAATGGAAGTAATAATGAAAACCGGATATGCTCCAAATTTTATCCCGGCGAAAACCGGCAAAAAGCTCAATACCGCAATAATCTCATGCCCCACTTCTGACTGGCACATGGTCTGTGCGATTTCTTTCCAGCTATGGAGTCTCGGATCAAACCAGTCCGGTCTGTAGGTCGGCATTTTATTTTTCCATTTTTTTACGCCAAGCTTTTCGTAAATCTTTTTCTCGGATTCACTCACCTGAAACCAGCGTTTGCAGCAATCTACTTTATTGTGCAAAATGGAATTGACAATGGAACCCACCAGTAGTCTCATAATAAAATGGTATGCACACGTACCAAAAGTAATCGCTAATGTCAGCAGGATTTCTTTCGACGTTGACTGGTATAAAATTGTAGTTGCAACTGTGCCGGCTGTAAGGATTGCCGTCAGCGTGTAGATTATTTGAGGTAAACGCGACTTCATTTCCATCATGCCTCACTTTCATTTACAAATGCAACCGCATCTGGTCTTCGTGCAATAATTGCACATAAATTATTGATCGTCCTCATATCTAAATTATACCTTTTTATTCAGCACATGATTTTTTATCCGATCGGTCAGCTTCTATTCACTTTTAACTGAATAATCAATAATAACTTTCCTGCAGGCAGGGCAATGATATGCCATACAGGTTGGTTTCGACCAATTATGAGAACTTAATATGATTTCGTCTTTTTTATTGATTGACGGTATAAGCCAATTTTTGTCAGGCTTCGTTGTGAAGAAAATTTCTCGTTGACTCTGAACCGAACCACATATCATTTCCTCGTTGCAATATGGACATCTCATGATACTCCCTCCTTTGCAAATCCGCTTTTGGTGTATTTATTATTTTTTAAGTATAACACACTTTTATTTGATTCTCTATCATTTAAATAAAAGTGGCTTTCCTTACGGTCGTCAGCTTCAGCATCTCCTGCGTTTGTGACGGATACATATTCGACAGGGATAATAATAAGACACAAAAATAACCGCCCTGTGAACTCTAAGTTTTTGGTGGTCTGGGGAAGTCTGCTTATTTATCTAATCGTGCAACCATTACACTTCACCATCGCATACTCCCAGGCTAAATATTAATATATATTCTTTTCTCATCGAATCAAGTCCTTTCTTGCAACCAAGCACCAAAAATACCCGTAGAACCAAAGTTCTACGGGTATCTTACGTTTGGACACAACGTTATCGTGCGATAACAAATCTATATTCAGATTAAATTACTCGATGATAGGAGCTACAGTTCCTGATCCTACTGTACGTCCACCCTCACGATATCAGACCGGTGTATTGCGGTGTGCAAATGGTGATTTTCCGTGTGATTCGTGTGGAAAAATCCGGAATTTCCGTTGTGTCCATGTGGTTTTTGGAGATTTTGTTATCATGATTATGGCTCAACAATTCCGGCTGCACTCTGCTGTTCGATAAACGTTCGCATTAAGTCTATGGATTGCTTTAATTCTTCTCTTGTATACCTTGGATTATTTTTATTTTCCGGATGATGTATCTGATGTCGTATATATTCTGTCAAAACTTTCTGCTCTTCTATGATAGAGTTATTCCTACCTATGCGTTTGTATAATCTCGTTGGCTTTCCTTGAATATACGAGCTTTTCCATCCCTGAAATTCTATAAATGAATATAATTCATCATGATATTCCTCTGTAACTTCATTAAATGCTATATAATTTACTTCATTTAATGACGGATATTGAAGTTGTCCCGGAAGAACACCTAATATTTCTTTATTTCCTTCTTCATTTTCTTTAATAAGGCGTAAATCTGTAAACTGTAATTGCTTAACAATGTAAGAACTATGTGTTGTCAATATAACCTGCGTATTTGCGACTGAAGCTAATGTCTTAAAGGCTTCTATTAATATCCTCTGATTATCTGAATGTTGTGAAGTTTCTGGCTCTTCTATCGCATATATTACACCCGTATTACCTTGTTCTTGGCAGTGCCTCTCCGCCTCAGCCCTGAAAAAATTTAGCAATACAAGTCTTTTTACTCCGCTTCCTCGTTTATTAATCGGAATATCTTCATCGCCTGATATTGATACATTTTTAAAGACATCCTGCCACTTTAGACTATCTGCTGATGGGATTATAGGATTCAAACTTGCTGCAATTGCTGGATCCATTTCTCGAAGTTTAGTTAATGTTCTATCCGCTACTTCTTTTAATTTGTTTTCAACCTCTGTTGCAACTTCTGCCAATGTTTCCTGTAATTCTGTATCACTCAAAATTTGTTTTACAGCTGTTTTCAATGGATCTTGTATTTCGTCATCTCCATCACTATTTTTTCTATCTGACTGAAATAATGAATATGTCGGTAAATAATTCGATAATTTTTCCCAGATTTTCTTCGCATCTTCTTTTGATGCATCAATCTCTATGACATCCTGTTGCAAATCATCGGAAAATTTATTCCAAATTGCTCTCCTCATTTCAGCATTTACAGTTTGATTTTCACATTCAATATTTTCACTTTTTATTATCTTTTTTAAATCACTATTCTTTTTTAATAATAATTCTGCACATTTACCATTCGTTGGATGCTTAGCCTTAATAAATACCTTGGCTGCTCCACCATTTTTATATCTCTTTATGACTTCCAACTGCCCATCAGCATTAAGCATAAATTCATCTTGCAACGAAGTCTCAACTGTCGAATCTATAATTATCTTTTCTGGTAACTCCGAGAAACATACAGAAATTTCTATATCTAAATCTTCTTCCTTTTTGCCTCTCACATTAACATCCGTTTTATCTAATTTTATTACACCCTTTCCATCATTAAAAAATATATCTAAGGCTTCTAAAATCGTAGATTTTCCAATATCATTCTTTCCAACAAAGACTGTTAAATCATTTAATTCTATTTTTGTTTCGTCTTTGTATCCTCGAAAATTCTTAATTTTTATAGAATCTATTTTCACCTAATCTCCTCCCTATATAGTCAAGTCTTTTTTCCTTATTTTTCAAGGGA
>UMBI01013726.1_pt1 | contig 21576 bp, 17 predicted proteins | sample 1963911 | NCBI WGS metagenome assembly UMBI01 (sample SAMEA4835936, study PRJEB28245) | human gut metagenome | biome: gut microbiome; material: fecal sample | place: Denmark | collected 2008
GCACGCCCATTTTGTCAAGTTTCCTTTACAATATTTACTTCTTAATCATGGGAAAATTACAATTTATTCATACAGTAAGAGTGCCCAAACATTTTTTGTTCGAGCGCTCTCAGTATCAGTCATGGATCATCCGCTTTGGCAATATCTGTCGAAAAATTCACCGATGCCTCGCCAGAGTCTGATTTTTCCGTGAGCGGGCAAAAAAAAGCGCCCGCCAAATGACGGGCGCTTCCCCTTTGTTCACTTCAGGTATTTTGCGACTTCCTGCTCAAGCTCCTGCCACACGGAATATTTCGCGCCGTTTTCATCGAAGAAGGCCTTCAAATCGCAGTTCAGCGCGCTCATTTCGTCGACCGCGTTCATCGCGTGGTCGGACGCGCAGATCTTTCCGAGGCTCGTGGCGGACATGAGCTTAAAAAAGCGCAGACAGGTCTTGTGGTACGCCGCGCCTTCAAACTCCGCGTCGTCCTTCGGTAAAATTTCATGTCCCGCGTTTTTGATCGCACGGTAACCCTCGATGTTGGCGTCGATCAAGCGATTTAAGTAGGCTGTGTTGCCCTTGAGCTTTTTGAGGTCGCCGTCGACCTTGTAGCAGGCAAAGGCCACCGGCAGCACGAACGCCGCGTGGCAGAGAAGGTAGTCCTCCATATTCGGCTCGTAGGCTACCTTATATTTGGTGCCGTCAAAGATCTGCCCGATGAGCGTTTCGTTCGACGGCGCACCCGCGATCTCGGCGTTCTGCATGGTGATGACACCCTCGTAGAGCGCAAGCAGCGCCATGGCCGTCACGGTGATGGTGCCGTTGAGCATGGAAAGGCCCTCTTTATAGGAGAGCTTGAGCGGGGCAAGGCCATATTTTGCGAGCACTTCGGCCGCGGGCAGAAGCTCGCCGTGGTCGTAAATCTTGCCCTCGCCGATGTACGCCATAGCGAGGTGGCCCTCCACGCCGAGGTAACCGACGGAGCCCTCCCCCGGCGCCCAGGGATAGATGTCAAGGTTCAGCATCTGGCGGATGAGGTCGAGCGTTTCGATGCGGATGCCGGAATGGCCCTTGCCGTCGTTGAGAATGGTCATGAGCATCACGGCGCGCGCCTGCTCGCGGTCAAGCGGCTCGCCGACGGCGACAGAGTGCGTGCGCACGATGTTCTCCTGCAGGGTGTTGGCATCCTCGGGAGAGATGGTATAGCGAACGTTTTCGCCAAAGCCGGTGGTCACGCCGTAGATGATGCGGCCCTCCTTCAGAAATTTGTCGAGCAGCTTCCGGTTGGCGTTGACGGTCTCGATCATCTCGGGCGCAAATTCAACCTTTGCGCCGTACTTGGCGACGGCGATAAATTCTTCCAGCGACAGCATGTAATCGGTGATGGTCACGCTCTGGATGCTCCTTGCGTTTTTCACGGACATGTTCATAACATGGCTTCCTCTTTTCTTATCAAAATAGGCGTCTGCACTTTTTGCCTTTGTCTTTAATACAGCAAGAAGTGTGCCAAAACAAATTTCTTCTCAAAACTGACCGTTTCGACAAAAATCATTCACTTTTTTTCGTCTCTCGACGCAAAAAGTGGGATTTGCGCCATAGGTGCAAATCCCACTTGCTGCAATTATTTTTGCTGCAAAAATCATTTGATATCATACTTTTTGAGGTAGTGCTGCAAATTCTGGCGGCTGAGTTTTAGGAGTTCTGCCGTTTTTGTCAGGTTCCTGCCGCATGCGGCAAAAGCCCCTTCGATGATCTTTCGCTCATAGTCGGCGCGCATCGCGCTCAGACCTGTGGCATACTCCTCCCGCCGCGCCTGCGCCGAGGTACTCTGCGCAGCGTCTGCCTCCGCCTGCACTTCCGCCTGCGCACCGGAAAAGTATGGTGGCAGACCGCATTCGCGCAGCACGCCGCCCTCGCAGACGTTGACGGCATAATCAAGAATGTGGAACAGCTCGCGCACATTGCCCGGCCAGCGGTGCGCATACAGCCGGTTACAAAAGCCCTGCTCGATCTCCGTAACAGGCTTTCCGGCAATGTAATACCGCACGAGCGCCTTTAAGTCGTCTCCGCGCTCGCGCAGCGGCGGAATCTCGATCATAATAGAGGCAAGGCGGTAGAAAATGTCACGCCGCAGCTTCCCGCTTTCCATCAGCGCATAGGCGTCCTCATTGCAGGACGAGATCACGCGCACATCGATGGGCGTCTCTTTCGTTCCGCCCACGCGGCGGAGCTTTCCCTCCTGCAAAATGCGCAGGAGTTTTGCTTGCATGGCAAGGCTCATCGAATTCACTTCATCCAAAAAGAGCGTGCCGCGGTTCGCCTCTTCCAAAAGGCCCGCTTTGTCTTCGCTGCCGGTAAACGCCCCCTTGACCGTGCCGAACAGCGTCCCCTCGATCAGCGATTCCGGGATCGCCGCGCAGTTGACGGCGACAAAGTTCTGCTCTCGACGCGGGCTGAGCGCGTGGATACCCTGCGCAAAGATCTCCTTGCCGGTGCCGGTTTCTCCCTGAAGAAGAATGCTGCTCTCATTGCCCGCCATTTTGTGCGCCAGCATCACCGCAGCGGTAAACTTCGGCGAGCTGCCGACAAGATCACTGAGCGCATAACGCAGTGCGCCGCGCGGATGCACTGCCGGCGTCTGATGCTGCGCAAGCGTGCGCTGATCCTCGTCCAGTTCAGCCAGGAGCTTTTTCGTCGTCTCCATATTGCGCTCGATGCTTACCGCACCGAGCAGGCGTCCATCCCGCATCACAGGAAACGCCGCGTTGACCGTTTGCAGCTCTTTTCCGGTCGTGGATTTATACTGATCGTACCGCCCCCCTGACGGTCTGCTTCGTTTGCAGAGCTGCAATGGTCGTGCTGTAATTCTCATCCACATCAAAAATGTCCAGCAGCTTTTCGCCCTGCACCTCCACGTTGTCAGAAAGATCCATCATCCTGCGAAACACGCGGTTATAGTATACGACCCGCAGATCCGCGTCATAGACCTGCACACTGTCAGAGATCGCATCCAGCGCACCCTCCAGCAGCTTTTCGCGCATATCTTCCCGCCGTGCAAAAATGCTCTGCGTACCATCCGGCAGAGTGCAGCGCTCGATCATAAACCGGTGTCCCAGCCACAGGAGTGATTTTTTCTGAAGATCCCACTGCGTTTCGGGCAGCTGCAAAAGGCTCAGGCCTGTCCAGCCTTTGGTGTGCTCTTCCGCTTCCGGAGATTCAAAATGCTCATACCACTCCACACGCCGCACGACCATCCGCTCGTCCAGCATAACAACAAAGTCGAATAAAGAAGCCATACCCTCTCACCGCTCCTTCCCCAAAATTTCCGCACACAGCCGCTTCTTCGCTGCTTGCTATGATAGCATTTCTCCCATAGGCTGTCCAGAAAAAGCTCATAAGCCCGTCCTAAACGCAGCGCGTTAAAAAGTGCATTATAGATTTCTTCGCTTTCCGGTATTTCCCTTGTGCACTATATCACATTCGTACTTCATCATTTATTTCGCCGCTCCTTTGCCGTACGCTGTTTTCAGGCAAAGAGGCGGTGTTCTTAAATATGGTCAATTAGGTTGGGCTATCATCTCCCATCGCCCGCATCTGCAGGTGATGGTCCTCGGGAATCGTCGTGCGCTGGGCGACCCGCGCGACAAAAGCGCCGCACGGAACACGGATACTGCCGCCGAAGCGGCAAACCGAAAAGTCCGTACGGTGCGCCAGTCCACAGGCCGACCTTAGACTGCTGCAACAGGCAAGAGTGGTTCCGCTTTTGCAAAGCACACTATCGCCGAAACAATGGAACGTGACAAGATCAACAGGAAAAATAGCCCCTGATAAGAAATAATTACAAAAGAGAGACCTGAACCCAAAGGTGGGCTTTCAAGTCTCTCTTTTATGTAGTTAGACTTATACCTAATGAATTCAAACTGCTGATTCGACGGCTTGATCAAAAGTCTATATGTCACTTCAAAATAGAGTCCAAAATCATATTTTGTTCCATTCTCTAATGCTGTTTGGCTTTTGAAAGATTAAATGCAGGTCATACCTCGATTTAAAGCCTTCATGTTCAAAAGAACCAGCTTGGCCCTCTTACCAGCAAATATCTCGGTGACCATATGCTCGATAGTCTATAACGCCCGCAACCACGCACAAAGTGTAGCTCATTGTGCAAATTCGTCGAAATATATAGTTGACATTATTAACATAATATGTTACATATGCAGTATCGAGTTTTGTAAGAGTCTCATGGCATAGTTCCGTGGGAACAGAATGAGCAGAATTGTCGATGGTATATTTTGAATAGCAAGTAACGCTGCTGCTTTCGTTTAAAGCGATAGATGCCTATTATATATCCGATAATTATGTTGTCCTGAGACCTTACGCTCATGTAGGGTCTCTTTCTTTTTCAGGACTCGAAATATTTTATCGGAGGTCAAAGTAATGACCGAAATGCAAAAGCAACTATCCGCAGCAAAAAAACTTCCCGATTCTTCTGTCGCGCTGATCCGAGTTGACCGCATGTATGAGTCTCTGCGCTACAATGATTATTCCGCTCAGAATGGGTTGGGAGAAATTGTTGACAACTCCGTCGAGGCAAAAGCGGCTCATATCAATGTTGTAGTAACCATTCAAAAAATGTCCAAACTTGGGAAAAAAAGAGCGGCTGATCAGATTACAGAAATTTCTGTAATCGACGATGGTTACGGAATGAAGCAAGACACACTGCATCGATGCCTTGCATTAGGTGAATCAATCCGTGAACACAGTGACAAACGTGGAATCGGACGTTTTGGAGTTGGCATGACCTTAGGTGGCATTTCTCTAGCAAGACGAATCGAAGTCTATTCCAGAACTGGAGCAAACGAAGATTTTCTTTATACCTTTATTGATTTGGACGATATTCAGAAAGGTAATCTGATTCAAATTCCGGAGCCAATTGCGCAAGAACCGCCTCAAAGTCTGTCTAACATTTTGAAGAATTCCAGCGGTACAATCGTCACTCTAAAGAAATGTGATCGAATTGAAGGCACTGTCGATTTTTCTAATTATCTGGGACAGACTTACCGTAAGTTCATTGAGCGCGGACTGGAAATAACATTAAACGGTGAGCGTGTCTATCTGCACGATCCTCTGTACATGGCCAGTCCTACAATCTTCGATGAACAGCAACTCCGCACAGAGGGCTCAATTGAGCCAAAAGCCACATCTCTCGGCGAATTTCATCTTCCTCGCGAGATTCCGGGAAAGGATGGTCAGACTGCAGATGTCGTCATCCGAATGTCTTTATTACCTGCAGAATGGCGTACTACTGCCGGTGCTGGCGGAAGCCCCGAAGCCAAAAAGCGTAAAATAGATAAAAACGAAGGAATCTCTATTTTAAGAGCTGACCGCGAGGTTTTCTACGGACACGTTCCTTACATTACCGGCAAAAAGGGTGAAGCGCGAGCCTTAGATATTGACCGCTGGTGGGGATGTGAGATTTCTTTTCCTCCAGAACTCGATTATGCTTTTCAAGTTAGATATATCAAGCGTGGTGCAGAACCCACTGCTGATTTAAGGGATCAAATTCGAGATATCATCGGAGATGTTGTTCAGACAGCGCGGAAAATTGTTCAAGAAACATGGAACATGAATAAGTCGGAAGCAAATCGGCGTGCTGGAAACTTTGGTAGAGCAGAAGAAGCAATGGCCAAAGCCGGAGAGATTCTTCCGCATGGCAAGAAAGGAAAAAGACTCACCAAGTCAGAAGATGAGCAACAAATCGATGCGTTGGCGGCTGCTGCGCTGGGCGCTGATCGAGAAAATATAGAGAAGCGGAAAGAAAAAAAAGCAGAAATCAGGAAAAAACCGTACTCTATCGAACCCGTTAGTTATCCTAAAACCATCTTATTTGATACCGTTCACCTTCTGAATAACACTATTATCAAGCTTAACGTAAACCATCCATTTTACAAAGAGATCTTAGAACCACTCTGTGGAAATCTTGCAGATTCTGAAACAAATCAAGAACGTCAGGATATTAAAAACGCCATTTTGCTCTTGCTCTTCTCCTACGTCAAAGCAGAATCCATGTTTGACAACCATGAGATTCTTTTTGAAGCTCTCCGCAGTCAATGGGGTACGGCATTAGCCACCGCTCTGAGCGAGTATGATCGTGAGGCTCGTTCTTAAATAGATACGATCGCCCACCCTAATCCTGTTTGTTCCGTTGTGCAGTAACTCAAGTTCTGCATATATTCTCTTGGCGATAGAAGGCCACCACTTGAAACAACTTCTTGTGGTGGCCTTTCTTATATCAAAATCCAAAGTGGTATAAGGGCTGCGATCATGCCATCAGTATCTTTTCATACCTTTCCCAATTCCCGCACCACTGCGCCGATATCCCCATCGATCAAAATCGACCGTTCTTTGATCTCATGCAGCGTGCTTGCCTGTCCCATGTTAATGCAGGCGTAGGTGGCCTTCGGATTGCCCGCCGTCATGCGGAGGAAGGGATATTTGATGATGACCGGCGTGTTGTAGCCGACGCCGAGCTCTAAAAAGAGGAGCTTTTGTCCGTTCCGCGTGCGGAGGAATTTCTCGTACTGCTCCGCCGCGGCGTGCCAGCCCTCGTCCTCGGCAAATTTGTCGTCGCAGCGCAGGTTCATCACCATCGGTCTGCCGCAGTGCGGGCAGCGCGGCAGGAGCTCTGACGGCACCGCCATCTTTGGCGCCGCGCCTTTCGGCGGCGTCAGAACGCCGTCCACCACGGTGAAGCCTTGCGCTTCGACCATCGCGCGGACGGTTTTCCCGTTGTCAAACGTCTCCTGACAGCACGGCTCACTGCACTGAAACAGGCCGTAGTCGCCCTGCGTGTAGAAAAGATGCTTTTTGTCAAAGCCCGCCTTCTGGAAGCAGTGGTCGACGTTCGTCGTGATGACAAAATAGTCCTTGTCCCGCACCAGCTCGAGCAGGTCCTCGTGCACGCTCTTCGGTGCGTCCTGATAGCGGTTGATGAAAATATACCGACTCCAATACGCCCAGAACTCCTCCTGCGTCGGAAACGGATAGAATCCGCCGCTGTACATATCGTGGAAGCCGTACTTTGCGGCAAAATCCGAAAAATACCGCTCGAACCGCTCGCCGCTGTACGTGAAGCCCGCTGCGGTTGACAGTCCCGCACCCGCGCCGATAACGACAGCGTCCGCCTCATCAAGCGCGCGCCGCAGGCGCTCGATCTGCGCCGAGAAGCCGCTTGTAGATTTCTTTGTCAGTATCTTTGAAAACATTGAAAACCACCTTTATTTTACTGCCCTTCTCCGCCTTATAGCGCCGCACGGTCTCCACGGCGATCTCCGCCGCGCGCTCGTTTGGAAAATGGAACACACCGGTCGAAATGCAGCAGGATGCGATGCTTCGCACACTGTTTTTCTCCGCAAGTTCCAGACAGAATCGGTAACATGACGCAAGCAGCCGCTCGTCCTCTCTTGTCACGCGGCCCGAGACGATCGGGCCGACCGTGTGGAGGACGTAATCGCACGGCAGGTTGTAGGCCTTCGTGATCTTCGCCTGCCCTGTCTGCTCCTCGTGCCCCTGCTCTGCCATCAGCGCGGCGCAGTCCTGACGCAGCTGCACGCCGGCAAAGGTGTGGATGCAGTTATCGATGCAGGCGTGGCACGGGATGTAGCAGCCCGTCATACCGCTGTTCGCGGCGTTGACGATGGCCCCGCACTTGAGGCGCGTGATGTCCCCCTGCCAGAGGTAAAGGTCACCACTGACCGGCCGCAGATCGTCGAGGTCGGTAATGCCCTCGTCTGCCAGCTCTTGCCGCAAGTACTCGTCCTGCACGCGCAGAAACGCTTCGTCTGCCACTTTCGGCATACGGACATTCATCAGCGAGCGCAGCAGCTTGCGCTGCTCCCCCGCGTCCCGCGGCACGTTCAGGCTTTGGTATTCCGTTTTTTCGTTCAATAGCGACCGGATCAGGTACAGCCGCCGCTCCGCCTGCGTCATGTTTTGCTCCTTTCTCAGGGCGTTTTACTTATTGGGGAAGAAAAATCCCACCGTCATGTCAAGATAGTTCATTCCGCTGTAATCAGGATACTGTTCCTGCACCTTGGCCTTCATCTCGTCGGCGCTTTCGCTCTCCAGCGCGATTTCCTTGAGGTTCGTCAGGTAGTCCACCTTGGTCTGCGCATCCTTCAGGTCTTCGGGCGTGTAATGCGCGGTCAGGACAAGGTCAAAGCCCTTGCGGATGTAATAGTTGAGCTGGGAAATGATGCCGTCTGCATGCGGGCAGCCCGCCACGATGGAGTGGCAATCGTGGCCCATCATGTGCGTGTAAACACAGTTGATCTCCGGAATTTCAAGGTCGAGCGCCTCGGCATTGGGCTTCACAACAAAGCGGATGCCCGCAAGCTCGATCTCGCCCTCGTCCAGCACGTAATCCGCCTCGCAGATGGCGGGATCGAAGCTGTCGCCGAATGCGTTCTTGAAATTCGCGACCAGCCCTGCGCCGCCCGTCGTGTTATAGGCGACGGAGGATTCGGTGCCATAGGCGGGGACCTCCGGCAGGAAGGAAGCGCCCGCCGCGTGATAGGCAACGAACTTCGCCTCGACCGTGACACCCTCGCTCTTAAGGAAATCAGTCAGCTCGCGAATATTGTCAAAAAAGCACGGCAGTTCGATCACGACGCCGCGGCCTTTCTTTGCCAGCACAAAGACCTCGTTGTCGATGAGGTCGCGGGTCTGATAGGCGTAAAGGGTGACGCCGTTTTTAGAATAGACGTCCACGCGGCCCTTGTCCAGCGCTACGGTACGGTCAGCAGTCTTGTTCATGATAAATATCTCCAAAATGTTTTGTACTCGAAAGGTTGTATTTTTCTTTCGTTGGCCTTATCATAGCGCCATAGAGAACTTTCGTAAAGTAAGCACAATATTGTGGCGTAGTTACCAAAAGGATACTATTGTATATTTTCAACACTTTTTTCACAGCTGATGGAGTGATACCATGATCGACAAAATGCTCATTCGTGGGGCAAAGGTCCACAATCTTAAAAATATCGACGTCGACATTCCGCTCGGTAAGATCGTCGGCATCGCGGGCGTGTCCGGCTCAGGAAAATCCTCACTGGCGCTCGGCGTGCTGTATGCCGAGGGCTCGCGTCGCTACCTTGAAGCGCTGTCCACCTACACGCGCCGCCGCATGACGCAGGCGTCCAAGGCGAGCGTGGATGAGGTTCTGTATGTTCCCGCCGCGCTGGCGCTGCACCAGCGCCCCGGCGTGCCCGGCATCCGCAGCACATTCGGCACGGGCACAGAGCTACTCAACAGCCTGCGTCTGATGTTCTCGCGTTTAGCCAGCCACCGCTGCCCGAACGGGCACTACGTCCCACCTTCCCTGCTCGTTGCGGCGGGCAAGGAGCTCGTCTGTCCCGAGTGTGGCGCGCATTTCTACGCGCCGTCCGCCGAGGAGCTGGCGTTCAACTCACAGGGTGCCTGCCCAAAGTGCAGCGGCACAGGCATCGTCCGCACCGTCGACTTAGACACACTCGTGCCGGACGATTCCCTGACCATCGACGGCGGTGCGGTCGCGCCGTGGAACAGCCTGATGTGGTCACTGATGACCGACATCTGCCGCCAGATGGGCGTGCGCACGGATGTACCGTTCCGCGACCTGACCGAAAAGGAAAAGGACATCGTCTTTCACGGCCCCGCGGAGAAGAAGCACATCTTCTACCACAACAAGAATTCCAACCAGGCGGGCGAGCTGGATTTCACCTACTTCAATGCCGTCTACACCGTCGAAAACGCCCTCGCCAAGGTCAAGGACGAAAAGGGCATGAAGCGCGTCGAAAAATTTCTCAAGGAAGAGACCTGCCCCGACTGTCACGGCACGCGTCTCTCTTCTGCCGCCCGCACGCCGAAGCTGCGCGGCATTTCGCTCGACGAGGCCTGCACAATGACGCTCTCGGACCTTGTCGACTGGGTGTGCGGCGTGCCGGAAAGTCTTCCTGAGGAGATGCGCCCGATGGCCGAGAGCATCTGCGAGGCGTTTGAGAGCACGGCAAAGCGGCTCATCGACTTGGGCCTCGGCTACCTGACGCTCGACCGCTCGGCCTCCACTCTCTCCACCGGCGAGCGGCAGCGCATGCAGCTCGCCCGCGCCGTGCGCAACCGCACGACCGGCGTCCTCTATGTGCTCGACGAGCCGTCGATCGGTCTGCATCCGTCGAACATCGTGGGGCTTACCGGCGTGATGCACGATCTCGTCGCCGACGGCAACTCCGTCATCTTGGTCGACCACGACACACAGATCTTGAAAGAGGCCGACTGGATCGTCGAAATGGGCCCCGAAGCGGGCTCTAAGGGTGGCCATGTCATCGCCGAGGGGAACATCCCAATAATCGAAGAAAACCCAAATTCGCAGATTGGGCCGTTCCTCTCCGGCAAGGCTGAAACAAAGCTGCGCGAGCGCGCCAAAAAGGACGAACTGTTCGCAAACGGCACGGTTCATCTGTCTACTTCTCAGATCCACACGGTCAAGCCGCTTGAGGTCGACATCCCCAAGGGCCGCCTCACGGTCGTCACCGGCGTGTCCGGTTCAGGCAAGACGACGATGGTGCTCGAGAGCCTTGTCCCCGCGCTGGAGGCAAACATCAATGGCAGCGCTCTTCCCGCGCACATTCGCTCGGTCGAAGCCGACGGCATCGCGCACGTCAAGCTCATCGACGCGACGCCCATCGGCATCAACGTCCGCTCCACGGTCGCGACCTACGCGGGCGTGCACGATGAGCTGCGCAAGCTCTACGCCAAGTCGCCCGACGCGAAGGAACACGGCTATAAAGCGAGCGATTTTTCCTACAACACCGGCTCTCTCCGCTGCCCCGGCTGCGACGGCACGGGCGTTGTAAGTCTCGACGTGCAGTTTCTGCCCGACGTCAACATTCCCTGCCCCGACTGCCGCGGCTCGCGCTACGCAAGAGCCGCCTATGGCGTGAAGCTCATGAACAATGCGGGCGAAAACGTCTCGCTTCCTGAACTCATGGACATGGACGTCAACTCCGCCATTGAATTCTGCGCGGACTGGAAGACCGTCAGCCAGAAGCTCGGCATTTTGAAGCAGCTCGGCCTTGGCTACCTGACGCTCGGCGAGGAAACGCCGAGTCTGTCCGGCGGCGAGGCACAGCGATTAAATCTCGCCAGCGAGATCGGCCGCACGCAGACCGACTCTGTCTTCGTCTTCGATGAACCGTCGATCGGCCTGCATCCGCTGGATGTTCGCGTGCTGCTCGGCGTCTTCCAGGCGCTTTTGGACAACGGCGCAACGGTCGTGGTCATCGAGCACGACCTCGACGTCATCCGCAACGCGGACTTTCTCATCGACATGGGCCCCGGCGGCGGCGAGGCCGGCGGCAGGATCGTCGCCTCCGGCACGCCGGAGGAAATTCAATTGAACCCCGACAGCATCACCGGTCAATATCTGTAACACGAAGGAGGCCATACCATGGAATTACCCGCCTGCCCCGTCGAGACGACGCTCATGCTCATCGGCGACAAATGGAAGGTGCTCATCCTGCGCGACCTGATGGACGGCACCAAGCGCTTTGGTGAACTTAAAACGTCCATCGGCCATGTGACGCAGAAGGTGCTGACCGCGCAGCTGCGCGATATGGAGGCCAAGGGCCTGCTCACCCGCAAGGTCTACGCCGAAGTCCCTCCGCGCGTCGAATACACGCTGACCGAGACCGGCTACAGCCTAAAGCCAATCCTCGACTCCATGGTCGTCTGGGGCACAAATTACAAGCAGCAGAATGCCGCGCAGGAGGAACGCCATGATTCGTGAAATATGCAAAGATGAAGTCTTCCTCGCCCAGAGGGCCGAAGCCGCCACGGCGGACGATCTCAACACCGCGCAGGACCTTCTCGACACGCTAATCGCCCACAAGGACGGCTGCGTCGGCATGGCGGCGAACATGATCGGCGTCAACAAGCGCATCATCGCTTTTGAAAATGACGGCGAATACATGCTCATGTTCAACCCCGTCATCGTCAAAAAGTCCGGCCCCTACGACACCGAGGAGGGCTGCCTATCCCTCACCGGCACGCGCAAGGCAAAGCGCTTCCAGACCGTCAAAGTCCAGTGGCAGAACGAAAAATTCCAAACACGCCTCAAGACCTTCACCGGCTGGACGGCGGAGATCATCCAGCACGAGATCGACCACTGCGAGGGGATCGTCATCTGATCAGAGACAAGCTCTCTCGCAGGGCAGGCTTATTCTATGCAGCAGATAGCCTCCAGCGGAATTTCCGTCTGCTGCAACAGCAAATTAAATACGATCAAAAAGTACCGCCTCTGGTTGAATTCCGGAGGCGGTACTTGATCTCTTCTATTTTTTAAACTCATCACGCGCTGTAATTTTCCCCAACCGTACCAGACGCGCCGCGATTCCCCCCTTCGAGCGCTTAAAGTAAGCACAAAGTTCTTTTTTGCTGCTGCCCGTGTCATACATCCGGCAAAGCATCGCATCATCCTCCGTTGTCCATGGTTTTCCCGCATTCTCTGGCGGTTTCTTTTCGGGCTGATCAGAAAGTTTCTGCAAAATGTAATGGAATGCCCGCACAACATCCCCCCGATTGCAAACATGCTCCTCCGGCAATACCTCACCGGTCATCGGATCCACGCCGTCCGCCAGTGTCTCCAGAATTTTCCTTGCCCGCTGCAAATCCATGGTATTCTCCTCCTCATCTGTAGTTTTGTTATTATACTCCGCCCGTCTCCGTTATGCAACAAAATACTTTTTTGATTGTCTTATTGTATTTATATTAATCTCAAATCTTTTGTCCTCAACATTTCGACATCGCAGCCCTCCAAGTTTCCTTCCATCTTTTGCGCTTTTGTACACTTCCCCCGCCCTTCCAAATTTTTGTTCAAAACGCACAAAGATCATTGCTGCCAAAAGTCCTTGACAAAGCTCATTTACCATAGTATACTGCAATAATCGTTCGCACTTTGTCGAGCGTCTCCATCGTAAGTGCTTGGGTAACATCTGTGTTTCCCATAGCCGGATGCCCATAATCTGTTAAACAGATATGCTGGATTCATAGATGACTTTTGCCCTGCCCGGGAGGGCCATGTCAGATCTATTGCTCTACGCATCTCTGTTTACAGAGATGCGTTTTTTCTGTCATAAAAAATTTGAAAAGGGAGCAGTATCATGACAAAATTAGTATTTCCAGCCAAAAATTTTCGCAAGTTTGACGATCCGTTCGAAAGCGAAGATAATTTCTCCGGACCGACCAAGTACCGTTTCTATGCTCATGTCAAGGACATTCCGGAAGAACTTCTCAACTGGATGGATACCAACCCCCGCGATCAGAATCTGAAAACCGATACCGCTAAGGCCATCATTGCATCATTGGAAAATGATGCAGTGCCGTATTTTCATCTGTGGAACCGAGGCATTTTGATCTCTGCCGACAGCGTTACCTTTGATAATCGAAAAAATCTTGTTGAAATCAATCTCGATACCCCGACCCTTCACGGCAACATCGACGGCGGTCATACGCTTAAAATCATCATCGAATGCCAGCACAAGGTAAGCGATGGAATCCTTTCCAAAATGCCCAACCAGTATGTCGAAGTCGAAGTCATCGTCGGACTCGATTCTCCTGAAGGGCTGGCTGAGGCACGCAACACCAGTGTCGCTGTGGACCTCAAGAGTATGGAAGAACTCAGGAAGAGCTTTAACACGCTCAAGGACATCTTGAATCCCTGCTACATTGACGGGAATCACTACATCGACCGCATCGAATTTCATCAAAACCAGATGCGATCTAAAAAGGAAAAGAATCCCATTGACATCCGAGAGGTTATTTCCATTCTCAATATGTTTAACCTCAGCCTGTATCCCAATGATCGGGACAGTTCCCACCCAATTCAGTCTTTCAGCGGAAAAGAAGTTGGTCTTGAACGCTTTCTCCACGCTGGATTGGACAAGGATGCCTCTGACGAAGCGTGCCGTGAAGCGCGCGAAAAAATTCTCAAACAGATGGCTCCTATTATTCCTGATATTTTTATCCTGTGGGATACCGTTGAACGCCACTTTACCGACGCGTCGGAACTGATTGGAAAGCGCTATGGTCGTAAAAAGTACTCCAATTACGACAAGGAAACCCGTCCCCCCGCCCTGTTTTCCAACGCACCGCTCGACTATTCGGTTCCCCGCGGAATTCTCTATCCTCTGGTTGCTGCTTTCCGTGCGTTGATCAGCGTTGATGAAAGTGGACAGTATTGCTGGTCTGTTCCCCCACTGAAAGCTTGGGACGAAACTAAGGCAACCCTAGCCGGACATGCTCTGGCCACTTCGGAAGAGCTTGCCAATAATCCGGCAAATATTGGTCGCTCCGTCAACCTCTGGGGAAACGCTTTCATGACTATCTATGTATACTCGCTTGAGAGCAGGCTTGGCGGTCGCTGAGCGCTTTAGCATCGAGCAAAGCAAATGATAATTAACAAAGCCGCCGACTTGGAAATTCCAAGCCGGCGGCTTTTCTTTGTTGTCAAAATTTCTCAGAGGCCCTTTTCTAGTTCCGTCAGGTGAACCAGAAAGTCTCCGCCGTATCGCTGTTCCTGGTCAAGCAGGATAGCCCCTCGGTCAATATGCGCTTTGACATAATCCGGGAAAAATTCTTCATCTGTTAAATGCTTCTGCGCATGTAACTCCATCAGACACTTATAAAGTGCGTCTGCATCTCCCGTTATGGTCTGGCGATTCAGTTCCCTCCCTAATGTGTTAGTGTGGAAATCCTCTGCGCACAGCTGCTCCCCAGATCTCAGAGAAAGCGCCATAGCAAGCTTCACTAGTGTATAGCATTGCAGTCCCTCGCTGCCTTCAATCCGGTCGAAAATTTCTGCAGACCTTTTTGACGTTTTCAACTTAAATGCCATTCTTACACCTCAAAGTAGCGGTTTTCCTGAATATGTGTCTGTTTATCCACTCCATATTCCAGCATATACACATGAGAGATTTGTTCGCTCATCGCCTGCAAATGGTGATTCGACAGTTCTTCGTTTGTTGAAAGGATCAATAACTGCCCGTTGAGTTTTTTGAAAAAGAACTCTGTAATATTGGCTCTGTGCTCCGTATCAATGCGGGCAAACGGTGTATCAATAATAAACGGCAGCTCATTTTTGCTCTGCTGCATCATCGCCCAGTAAAGGGACATAACAAAAATCTGCTTCTCTCCGCTGGACAGCTGATCTTTATTGATCTCTACCGGAAGAATAATCTTCTCATTCTCAACAGAAATTGCTTTTCGCAGTCCTACAGCGGAATCCGCATGGCAATGCTCTTTCAGCGCAGCGACCGCAGTCTCTCCCAATGCGTCTGCCGCCGCTGAGACTCCCCCCGAGCGCAGCAGTGACAATAGATTCTCTCTGTCGATCTCCGTCTCTCTAAGAATATGGACGGAAAAGTTCCTGTCGATTTTTACATACGAGAAAAAGTCTTTCTTGCGGATCAGCTCTGAAAATTTTCGATTCAGATCACTCTCCACCTGTTGAATCAGGTTGGTATAAAGCGTATCCTGTAATTCCTCCAAGAGTAACAGCATCTTCCCGGAAACATCTGATACAGAGTTTACTTTGAGTTCCTCTTCAAAAGCCCTTCTCAAACTGTTCAGTCTGCTCACTTTTTGTTTCAAGTCCGTTTCCTTGAGTTCAATAAACTCTTTCGTATGCTGGCACTTCAATTCAGCAACCCTTTTTTCTTCTTTCAGCACCGCAATCGTTTTCATATGACCTTCTACATCCTCGATGCTCGAATTCTGGAGGTTGTTTCGAATCTTTTTACTCTTCTCAAGCGATGCATTGGTTCTCTTTTGTAAACGAGCAAGGACTTGCGAATCAAAGGTGCTCACTCTGCTAAGAACGGACTGCACCTGTCCTTCTTCATCGCTTGAAAGGCCAAACAGTGGCTCAAAGTGCTCCCACTTCTGATCCAGCAGATAATCGCTGATACTCTTCAACAGGCCACGTGAATCTTTCTCCGTATAATGATTGTCAATCGAATTGAGCGCCTTTTCCAAGACGGCGGCAAACTCCTCCTTTTCAAGACTTCTTCTTAGCGCCTGATCCGTCTGATACTCTTTCTCTGACTGTATCTGCGGCAAAACCCCGCTCACCAACTCGGGAATCATCGCAAACGGCAGTAAATCCGTTGCATAGGTCTTCCGCTGCCAATTCAAGCGTTCTCGTTTTTCCTCCTCAGTCTTAAGCTGGTCATGAAGTTCTGTCCACTTGTCTATGGTAACGCCGCCACGATCTTCATAGTTTCTCTCCTCCTGTTCGATCTCTACACCGATTTCCTCAATTCTCTCTTTGATCTGTACAAACTCCTGCTGAAGTACATCAACTTCCTGCCGCTTTTCATCCACCTCCGCACAAGCGCTCAAATACTCCTGCGCGCTCCCGTTTTGTGTCCCCTCCGTTCCTTTCAGCACACGCCTGACCTGGTCATGCAGAATATCAAAGGTATCGTTTCCGCTGAGCACCATAAGCGCGTCGCGAATGTTTACCTCCTTGCTGCTCAAGAAATAGTCTGCAATCTTTTCCCCGTCAAAGAAGTATAATTTCAAAAGATCCGGCGGAATCAGGTGGATCAGATAATTCTGGAAATTGAGCAATTCTTCCTCTTCCAGTCGACAGCCGTTCTTCCAGACCGCTAAGCTCTCACAAATCGTATTTTGCGGCCATGTCCAGGTTCGACGTATGGTGTAATTGAAAAGGTCTGTATTATCTACTTGCTCAAAGTCGATTTCGACAAATGCAGATGCATTTTTTTCGATACGCACCTGATCGTTAATAAGGTCATAAATCTCAGCCAAATACCGCTTACCAGACGTTTTAAAGCCAAACGCAAAGTTACCGTAGAGACATACCTGTATCGCCGTAAACAACGTTGTCTTTCCAGCTCCGTTTTTCCCTCCAATTACAACAACACGTTTTCCCGAACGATTCACCTCAAAGTGGAATTGATTATTTCCGCGATAAGAGCCGAAATTATGAAGCGTGATATTCTTAATCCTCATGATTCAAGCCCTCTCTGATCGCTTCAAAATGCAGCCAGCCTTCATTCAGAATTCTCTCAACATTTCTCGCCGCCACCGCGGATCGTGTGTAAAATTTCGAATTGTCGACTGAGATCATCAGCTTCGACACCAAATCGAACGGAACATCATATTTTTTGCAGAGCTCACGCAAAAGGCTGATCGTCTTTTCGTCATATTTTGCTTTCCGGTAGCCATCCCAGGGGAGTTTCTCACCTTTCACCTCTGCATAAATTTCCACCAGCGCTCTGCGTGACAAATCTCCTTCATCTTCCCAGAATTTGTCGATTACTTTTAGTTCTTCCATTGTAATCAGCTCAAATCCCGTCTGGACTTCAAGTTCAAGCAATTTTCTGAGAATTTGCTGCCGAGCCTCCATCGTAAATGGCCCCCGTCCATATTCTCCCGTTGCCGTTAGGTAGATGGATCCATTTCTTCTTCTGTAATCCCGTGCCTTGGGATTTGCTCGTAGTTCTACCAGCCAATTTCGAAAATCTCTAAGCGGGATCAGTTCTGTTGCGCCGTGGTCGATAAAGTTCTTCAGCGACTTATCCTCCTTAACCATGGTGCAGATCCAGCAGCCAAAGCGTGAGTTGCCGGTCACCTTCATATCGTCTTTATCGACCTGGCCAACAACACTGTCTTCTTCCGAAAGATTTTCCCCCTGATATAAATTGTAAAGGTAATTATTGTCGGTATTCCACGCACTCTTTCCCTCGTTTCTCAAGAGATATTCCCACACGTTTTCATTCCGCACCTCTGACAGGGGACTATACACATACGCTTTGGGAATCTGGGGATGCGGCGTTAAAATTTTTCCCTCGATTTCACGCGAAGAAATGCTGCGGGATCTTGCAGCACTCTCCGCTTTCCGAACACCGAGAAGAATCACAATTTCGCCATCTTTTTTGATAGTATTATAAGTGAATGCATTAGATGGGTGAATCTTCAGCCGCTCCGTACACCAGCGGAATCCCGGAGCCTCTGGCGTTGGATAACCAAGGCCGATAACACGGCTCCAGAATGTCTGTCGAACATCCGGATAAATCATATGCGCCTGTACATTTAGATTCTTTTCCTTGCTCGCCGCGTTGATCGCACTGCTCATTTTGTGCATATAAGCTTTGACGATCGGATTCTCAACCATCGTATCTGACGTCACAATATATACCGGTTTCCAGCGTTTCTCTTTCGGCAGCGATTCCAGCATTTCGAATACTAACTGACAAAGCAGCGTGGAATCCTTTCCTCCGCTGTATCCGATCATCCACGGTCGCCGGTCATGGAGATAAACAAGCTCCATCTCCTCTTTGATCCTCTGATACTCTTCAAACATAAAAATTACTTCCTGCCAAGACCTTTACTCAAAATACGATGAATCTACACGATAAATCTTGATGCTGTCCTCTGTTGTAATACCAACTTCATATTTTATCATCAGCGCGCTCAGCATCTCCCCGTCAATCAACTTGAGATTTTTCTGCTGTTGCTGCTCTGCATATTTTCTTGCCTCATTGGAAAATGTTGAAGTCGTAATAAAAACGCCTTTTTGAACGTTCTGCATTGCCCCGACAAACGCCTGTAAATCCTTGCGTCCCACAGAGTTTTTCAATGCATAGCGCTTCGCCTGCAAATAGATCAGATCCAGTCCCAGCTTGTCTTCACTGATAATCCCGTCAATACCGCTATCATGTGATCCTCCAACAACAATGCCTGACGATGCATCATAGCCATATCCCATTTTCAGCAGAAGATCCACCACCAGCTTTTCAAAAAAGCTGGGATCGTTTCGCAAAATCTGTCGTTTGAGCTCTGCTTTGATGTTCGCCAAATGTTCTTCATAGGAGCGTTGAATCTTTTCCTCAGGTAATAAATCTGATTGTCCTCGCACCTTCGGCACTTCTGCAGTTGACGTCTTTGTCTTAGAATCAATCAGCGCATAACATGGCTTCTTCCCCTTGTAATCAACAATTTTAAAGTATTTTACCGGACTGGCTGTCGGAAAGTCCAAACCCAGGCAATGCCGCCGAATCATGCTGTTCACAACCGCATCCGGCTTTTTAGCAGGAAATGTGTAAAGCTTTCTTCTTATGATTTCGTCATACGCTTCTTTGCTGGTCATTCCGTACTCTGCCGTTTTCAAAACGATTTTTAACGTTTCTACAATCGTCATAATGCTCTCCTACCCCTTTCAAAAAAGCGTTCCTTTCTTAGTTCTTGAATTACTTACCCCTACAGTTTCCTAATCCGTCTTCAAATGACATTAAAAAAGCCCTGCCGGTTAGCAGAACATCTATCCACGCGGTCATGTGCTAAAGCACTATTATATTATAGATTTAATTATCATATCAAAATCTGCAGAAGAAAGCAAGAATATATCAAAAGAACACCGCCTTCAATCGGCAGTGTTCTCTTGATTCTTCATCTGTTCAATTTGCATCTGGGCATATTCCTCTGGAACATCTTTCCAGCCTATCCCCAGATAATCCAGCACCTTTCCCCATCCGTATGGTTTTCCTTCCTCATCCACACAGCACCGGTTCATCCAGAAATCCCACTCTTTATAGTTTCTCTCTCGAAGACGGTCAAATCGGTGCGGCCGCTTTTCCAATTGGATACCAAATCCACACATCGAGCATCCGGTTCTCTGTTCTTCAGAGGTGTACAGATTGCCATTCTCATCTTTCAGAATGCTTCCATAAATTTCAGGTACTGGAACATCCAGATCAAGCGCCAGCTGCAGCAAATCCTGCCGGTTAAAAATGGCAAACGGTGCCGAACGGATCGTTCCCTGCCCAAAGTAATTGCAGCCATGCAGCATCAGTGCTTTTTCTCTGCGGCCTCCTTCAGAAGCCATCAGTCCCAGATATGGCACGCAATGGTGCTCCTTTGCCCAGTCTGTGCAGGGCTTTTCCTTAAGATAATAGCAGCACTTTGACGACACCTTAAAGGGCGCAATCTGATAGTTCACGCCTTCCGCCTCATTTTCCAACCCGCCAAATTTTTCAAGCCAACGCTGCGCCAGCTTCATTCTCGAATGTTTCTGAAACCCGCCATATTCGCCTGTTTCTCCCGTTACAATGGCATGCCGCACTGTCTTATTATTGGGTGTCGGGTTCTGAAGCAATTCGATTTTACGGGCAGTTTCCTTCGAAAGCACAGGAAATCCGAACTCCTGTAGCAATTTCTGCTTGTTCCAATGCGTCCCATCTTCCCTCACCGCAGGCGGCAATGAAATCACACCAAGTTTCTTATGAACTCTCTGAATACTCACATCTTCAAGCGAAGAGACCGACACCGCCGGCACATCAATCCCGATTGAACGCAGGAACAGCAGCAGTGTAATGCTGTCAAGTCCCCCGACTGATACGTAGCAATCTAAATCTCTCTTCCCACACTCGTTGTAAAATTCCCGCGCTCTGATCTTTGCATAATTTACTTTGAAATCATAAGGCATATTCTGCTTTGCCTTGAAGCTGGCAATCTTACTTCCGGAATCAGCAGAATTTGTCGTGTTTTTTGTCATCTTTTCCATCCAAAGGCTCTCCACAGTATTTTTTCTATCACTTTCAGTCACCCTGTTGTCTATTACGGTCAACCGATTATTAGATTAACATATCTTATCAATGGGTAATTATGAATTATATCATACCTTTGCCGAGTCTTTTTGTCAACCGGCGATTACGAAATCGCATACCGCTCTCCCACTGCCCGTCTGCTTTCTCTCGCACTTCTCATTTGCTCTTTTTCACTGTTTGCATTTTTACTTTTCTCTCCATTCCCCACTTAATTACCGTCCACAGGGCGTTGACCAGCACTCAGCCGAGGCCTGTTGCCAGCGCGACGGCGGGGAGGCCCATTTTGCCGACCAGCAGCCACGAGAGGACGACTCGCAGCGCGATGTGGCTCGTCGCACCGAGGAACGGGACGGACACCTTCCCGATGCCGTTAAAATAGCCAGCGAATGTGTTGCCGGTGAAGCAGAGCGTGTAGAAAAGCGCCACGAGCTTCAGATAGTCGCGCGCATTCTCAAACGCCGCGCCGCTGCGCGTCCCGAGCATAAAGCCGACCGACGTGCTCGCGCTAACGTACATGATGAGCGACATCGCAAGCCCCATCGCAAGCATCAGAAAAAGGCTGCTGCGAAACGATTCCTTCACGCGCTCTTCTTTCCCTGCTCCCCGATTCTGTGCCACGAGCACGGAGGTCGCAGCACTGCCGCTGTCGCCAAACGAGTTGGCAAAGCCCTCGATGCGCGTCGTCGCCGTGTAGGCCGAGATCATGTCCGTGCCACCGGTGTTGACCGCGCCCTGCACCAGGAGCTTTCCGATGTACAGGCTTGACTGGTGCAGCGCCGTGACGAAGCTAAAATGCGCCGTCTGCTTCAATAGCTCTCCATCCATACGGCAGTCCGCGCGGGCAAAAATGAGCTCCGGTGCCTTGCGCCACAGGTAGAGGATGCACAGCACCGCCGAAATGGCCTGCGACGCCGCCGTCGCCCACGCCGCGCCCGC